>ERZ773194.60-NODE-60-length-139163-cov-16.720383_pt1 | contig 139163 bp, 168 predicted proteins | sample MGYA00511240_ERZ773194 | MGnify/ENA primary metagenome ERZ773194 (study PRJEB29015, sample SAMEA2737774) | human gut metagenome | biome: human gut; feature: human-associated habitat; material: faeces | place: China | collected 2012 ... | reverse complement strand
GTCCGTCGTCACGCCTTCGCACCATGCCGTCGCCGGCCGGTCTTCGTTTTGCCATGTATTTCACTTCCTTTGGATTCGTTTTCTTTTTGCAACACAAACAACTACCACACTTTTGCGGAAATAGCTATCAGAACTTTGAAATGGTTTAGCTATACAATCAACATACAACATCTTTTAAGCCTCGTGAAACTACTCAATCCGAGGCGCATACATAGAAATGTTCGTTTATAAGACCGCTGTTTAGATTAAACAACGCTGTTATAAGTGAACATTCAAAAGCTGAATTTATAATGGACAGTTAAACAACCTAAAAGCGAACGCACACTTTGACCCCCACAAATAAATAGCGCAAAAAAATAGGGCAGGAACGGAGTAATTTCCGAACCTGCCCTAATTTATTTTCGCACATTTCCTCAACTGAGAATATTCACACCCACAAAATATCCTCGGATAATTATTTGCCAAACATGACGATTGCACCGATGATACCACTCACAAGCAAAGTGCAGATACAGGTGATAACTGCAACTTTGATAGAGTTCACATTGCTGGCAATCTGTTTGTACGGTTTGTTCTCAGCCTCATTGACCTTTCCCGACAACTTACGCTCGGTTTCCTGCCAAGCTTTCGCCTGTGCATCGACTTTACTGTTTGTGTCGTCCACCTTCGTTTCAATGTTGCTGACACGCTGTGCAATAAGCTCAACAGAAGTAGCAATCTTGTAGATGGCTTTCTGCTCGCTTTGGATTTCCTTCAGCTCATTTTCCAGATTATCAATTCTATGCGTATTGGACTTACATCTCTGTTCCGTCTCAATGAGCATAACAGTCTCCTGGTCAGTCATATGAGCACCTCCTGAATAAAGTTACTTCCCCTCTTCCTTCTTGGCAGTAACCTTATTTGCGGGTGTGGCAGGGTTAATTACCTTGCTCATGTCGCACAGACTATCAATCATGTCGGCAATTGCGTCATAATCAATGTCGTAGTTAATGCCATCTGCGCTCGCCTTGAGCATCGCCAGAACCCACTCTTTTCGTTCTGCACCGTCTTTGAACTTAGTCTCGGCAGTCTCCATCAGCTTCATAACCTTCTCCAGAACGACGCCCCAGTTCTTCTCCTTGACAGCCTGCTTGATGTATTTCACAAGCTGAATAACGAGAGGAATGGCGGCGGCCAGACCGGAAGCGATTGCTGCGATGTACTTCAGAATCTCCAACCAATCCATAATCGTACCTCCATTTCTTTTTCTGGCAGAGTGTTATACTCTGCTTGTATAATCAAGAGAAATCCATCCAGCGCCGCTTTTAAGCTTTCCCCAGGATTTGGCGCCAGTTCCGGCTTTCTCTTCGACGATGGTATAAACCCCACCGCCCTTAATCTGACCAGCCACGGCGTATCCCGTACCGGCTCCCTTGCGAATGTTCAGTACATCCGCCGTAACACGCACACGATACGGAACCGCAGAAGGTTTCTGTTCGGGCACAACCGGAGTCTTGCCTGCGTATTTGTCATAGAACTTCTGTCCGTATGCCGCACGCTTATTCTGGACTCCCGCACTCTGGTTCGCAGGACGCTCAAATTTCATCAGCACGGAATTGGATGCGGCAAGAATGGTCTTGGCGGATTTCAAATCGGCAAAAACGCCCTTATAGCTCTCGCTCAATTCCTTGTACAGGAATTCAAGCTGCATACCCAAATCTCCAACAGACTTCTTCTTGCTCTGCGCAAAAGCAAGTAGTGCTTTCTTTCTTGTGTGATATGTCCACTGTGCCAAGCCGTAACCTGCGCTATCAGTCCCAAACTTTTTGTATGTGCCATTGTCAACAGCAGCGGTATAGGAAGCATCTGTATATCCAAGCCGCTTCTCATAGGCATTCTGGAGGTTGTCAGGGCGTAATCCAGACTCAGCATAGAGATTGCCCATCATACCTGCAACACCGTATTCGTTCCCAATCTTGCCAAGCAAGAAGTTCCAAATGATTTCCTCGTTTGTATTACCAGAAGGAGCGGACGGAGTAGATGGTATTGTCGGCGTGGTCGGTTTTGCGTTTGCCAGCGCAAGGTCAGAGGCCTTGAACGGACTCATAATGGAGTTTTTACCGTCCTCACTTTTGTTGATAACAACACGATTTCCACTTACAGAATGCACAATCCAGTTCTTTGCCCGAACCCAACCAGGAACTGACTGACCGGAGTAATACTGTGTTCCGATAATCTTGACAACATCTCCCGCCTTAAATGCGCTGGTTGTCGGCGTGGTCGGGTTTGTCGGCTGTGTAGGTGCAACGCTACCAGAGGTTTTCATTAGCGTAGCGACATCGGCACGAGCCGTCGCCATAGACTTACCAAACTTCGGGAACCAGTGGTTGACATCACCGTGGTTAGAGCCAAGCCCAAGCGCATGACTGTCTGCATGGCATAAAATTGTAGGAACGGATACACCATTCATATTCACTGTTCCGTTTGGGTCAATATTGAACATTTTGCAAAGGTATGCCGTAATTTCACAGGCCTCCTTGTAGACCTTGTTGAAATATGTAGCATCGTTCAAACCGTCTTCACAAATCTCAAATTGAATCCAACCATTGTTACAGGAACCCTTGTTGCCAGAGCCGCAGCCCCACGGGCGATAATTCCACGGCATAGTCTGTACTGTAGTGACAGTCCCGTCCGCCAATTTACCAATCCAGCAATTCAGGCCAGCCTGACGGTTGATATGGTTCCAGTCGTTTCGGTTCCCATTTTTGCCGAGAAGTGCCAAAAGCTCTGCTCTGTTTGCAGCATTATCATCCGGCTGGACATAGCGCCGCAAATTCGGATTGTTCGCACCGGTGCTGTGCCAAAGAACGCCTTTAACGGTCATGGTGCTTGTCCCTTTGTAGCAAGTACTCTGGGTCATCATGCATTCCAACGGTCTATTCGTTGAACTGTATTTCATTTTTCCTCCACTTGTCGAGGGAACGGTAGTGACCGGTTTCTCATCTGAAACAGCCGGATTATAAATAAAGCCAAGGAACTTGTACGCAGCTCCTTGACCCCAGTTACCGTCTCCCTTTGTTCTTGTCTTGTTCCAAAACGGATTGGAACTGCCCCATCCGCTTTCGGATGTATAGACCTCCGTATCACTTACGACCTTCTCAACAATAGCAACATGACCCGCCCCATCAGAGCCGTTCAGTGTAGCGCCTTTCTGCCAGACCATGCAGGCGCCAAGTTTCGGTGTCTGTCCTGTTTTAAGAGAGGTTCCCTTATACTGAATGAAGTTCTCTGCATTCACGGGTCTTAGGTACTTGCAGTATCCATACCCGCCAATTTCGTTAAATCGTCCGTAAGCATACCCTACACAGTTAGAAAGGACATCGCAGTCCTTATCTGTGGGGCTGCCTTTAATGGCGTCGGAGTAGCCGCCATTTGCTTTGGTTATGTAATACTTATTACCAGCTTCCGGTTTGCTGGTTCGCATCTTAAACGCCACGATACATCACTCCTTTGTCCGTTATCCAACGGAGCCATTGTCGGCACCGTAATCATATACATTGACGGTTGCACCGTTTGTAAACGGCACTGGCTCGGTGCTATCAGCGCCAGCGGAAAGAATCTCATTCAACGACCCGTTATTCTCTTCGCCAGATATGCCAGCGTAGCGTTCTCTACGCAGCTTCACATTTTCGCTCTGCTTCTTCGCACAATACGCTTTTAGGCAATAAATCGCATAGATGAGAACCTGTGCGGCAATGTCGGTGATAAGGACACCGAGATAGGTTAAATCATGAAGTACCCACATAGCCGCCATCGCATAAATCATTACGGCGTTAAATAACACGAAGAGGTAAATAGCAAGCAGCTTGCTTGTTTCGATGCGCTTGGTATCATATTTCCGTTTTTCTTCGCGGAGTGATTGCTTGTACTGCTTTTGAACATTTTCCCTGCGAATCTCAGCCATCTTAAGCTGATACTCTCTTTTGGACATTCTCATGTTAATCACCACCTTCTGTATAAAAGCCAAGTTTTATATGCCATAAATGCATTGTGGGAGCCTGCTGGTGTAGCACGGCTCCCACTTTTTATTTCTTACGCATTTCCACCGCTCAGGATTTCTTCTGCTTCCTCAGCTGTAATCCATTTGCCAACGGCATTCATCACCATCTGCCGGTTCCAAAGGCAACGGTCATAGTAGCCTTTGACTTTTTCAAATCTTGCACTATGCTCATTCATTGGCGTTTTCCTCCTCTTCCGTAGCAACATAGGCCGGGTCATCCACCGTGTCATCGTAGACAGCTTCACCCTCAATGTCGCCTACGCTTACAGCCTGCGCTTCAGCTTGCTCTTCCATAGGCAGGTCATAGCCGGTCATCATGGAAAGGTAGTCCAAATTTGCTGCATTCTGCGCGGCGACCTTATCCTGCTGCATCATATATTCACCGCTGGGAATATCCTTGAAATCGACTTCGCCGTTCTCACTGATGAGGTTTCCAGCAAGGTTATAGACGATACCATTGATAGCGACGCCCTGTGCGTTTTCATAATCACACAGGCCATAGGCGCCGTTCTCCTGCAGGTAGACCCAGTTCGGCTGCTCAACAAGCGCGAGCAAGCTGCCGTTCTTCAGAAACTTTACCATGTCCTGAATCCTCCTTGTTCTTGAATAAACTGTTGTAGAAAGCATCCATCTTCCGCAAGACAAGCGTGCTGTTTCCACGAATCATATGTCCGCGCCAGCTTTGATAGGCTGTCTCTACATCTGTGATAGTGAACCTTCCTTCATCTATCCACCTTCGGAATATTCTGAGTTTCTTCCGCATCTTGACCGGTGATTTTCGGTTCATCTTGCGAATGACCGCACCGGTTTCATTCAGGAAAAACTTTGTTTTCAAGAATTTGACCCCCTTGCGCAGCGGCGCTATCTTTGTCTTCTTCTCGTTCAAAACAAATCCGTATTCCTTGCACTTCTTTCTGATTTCCTCCATGCAATATTTCAGATATTCTCTGTTCTCATGTATCAGATAGAAGTCATCCATATATCTTCCATAGTATTTGATGTGTAGCTGTTCCTTTATGAAGTGGTCAAGCGGGCTTGCGACCATAAGCGCATCTATCTGCGATACCTGACTGCCAAGTCCAAAACCAACATCTCCGAAGTCCTCCATGAACTGGCAGGCAATACGACGCACATCACCGTCATGTATCCTGCGTTCCGCTTCTCTATAGATAATAGAGTGCGGCGCACTGTTAAAGAAATCGGAGAAATCGCCCGTGAGAACACCGCCAGATTCTACGCCTTCGACGCCAAACTTTCGATAGAATCTATGCAAGTGCCTATCCAGCCTGTCCATAGCAAAATCAACACCTTTGCCTTTCAGGCTTGCGGCGTTATCAAAAACAAATGAGTGAGAAAACACAGGGACAAGTATATTGTCGCAAAGACATCTCTGCACTACGCGCTCGGAGATATGAACGCTCCGAATATGCCGTAGTTTTCCGCGCTCAATTAGGTCAAAGTCATGGAAGCCACGGCTCCTGAACTCTCTGCGCAACAATGCGTCATGCGTGCTGGCGGTGTTTGTGGTAATGCGGCTCATATAGCTTTGTGTACTATTCTTCCACATAACCCCTTTGCAGCAGTTTTTGCCCGCCTGATAAAGGTGCTCATAGGAGAACACATCTTCATAACGGCCAAAGCTTTCACTGTAGGCAATCCTTTTCGCCTGACGAGCCGCCACTCTGCGCTGATATCTGATTTCATGTCTTTCCTTACTGTTCATACCTCATCCCTTATATACAAGAAAATTGGGTGTGCCGTACAGTCTTATTGTAGGCGGGAATTCTAACTGCGTAGTCCGCACCATGAAACCGACTATTCCCGTATTCATCGGCCATGCAAGAAGCGTCATCCGGTGCATATCATCGACACACTGTTTTGAGCATATTTCACTATGCTACAGGAACAAGTCTCCCTTCTGCAGAAGTACAAATTTCGCCACGAGGGTTACTTTGATTGACCTATAGACCTACAGAATCCGAAAGCGACGCCATTACTGTTGTTGGCGTTGTTATTGTTGGCGTTGCCGTTGCTGTTGACATTACAGAAATTATTGCTGTTGCCAGAATTAGGAGAACGCTCCCACCAGTTGTTAGCGGAGCCACCACAGCAGCCCAAAAGCCCACAGAACACAACAAGACGAGACTTGACCTTAGAGTAACTTAATTTGCCGGAATACTGTTGTCTTCGTATTCCTTGAATTTTTCCTTGAACCGTTTCCGGTCTGCTTTCTTGACGCCCGTAATAAGGTCACGCTCCTTCTGGATGAGCCGACCCCATTCAAGCATGGCGTTGGGCAACCACTTAAACTCCGTCTTGAAATTCGGGTTGTCCGAAACGATGTCATACATCAGCTGAAGCTTATCATCTAAGCTGTTGAGCAAGCCGAAAGTGTAGCTGTGCTTCATGCAGATTGGTCGGCATCATTGATTCTGCCACACGCACATGGGTGTCAATGTCTTCCACAAGATTCGCAATTTTCTGAACGACAATATAGGTATATCGTTTGGGGAACTTCACGCAATTCTTGATGGTAAACACCTGTAGTTGCCGTGCGTTCTCGACATACTGGATTGCGCTCGTACTGCGCTTTGATTTATATACGGACATTCTTTCCTCCTTTTCTTCCGTTTTACTTATGCGAATGGGATTCCCACACCTCTAACCGCAAGGGGTGTACCCTTTACACAATGCGGCATACGGGCAGCCGTCTCCCCTGACCGGGGAGAGCGGGCTGCCCTTGTTTGCGCACTGGGCATTCTGCGTCAAAGCAAATGCGGCGGGGTGGAGAGGTTAGACGCAGAAGCCGAAAGCGACGCCAAAACTGTTGTTGGCGTAGTTAAAGCTGGCGTTGCCGTTGCTGTAGACAAAACAGAAATAATTGCTGTAGCCAGAACGAGGAGAACGCTCCCACCAGGAGCCAGCGGAGCCACCTTTGTTCTTCACCTTCGAGTTGCCTGCCTTGTAATATGCGTACTGCGTTCCTTCTCCAGAAACGGAGTAGGTGGTGGAACCGAAGATTTCGATTTCGGCCAGCAGGAAGCAGCTGTCGGAGACTGTTTCCGTACCGCTTGAAGAACCGCCGCCAGTGCCGGAAACTTTATTGACCGGCTTGATGGCTGTCTGCCATGCTGCGGGCAGATACCCCTTCATAGTCGCCATCGTCGAGGTGCGCATAGCGCTACTCTTCCAGCCGCCGCTGTTTGTGTTAGAACTGTTCATCACATAGGTCGTTGCAAACAGGTCATGCATCTGGAATGTGATACCAGCCTTGCCGGTCTTGGTGGTAGCACCATACGCGGTAGATGTTGTCAGCGTATCATGGTTAAAACCAATTACATCAAAGGTGTAATTCGTACCATTCAGGGCGAGCGTCACCTGGTCGCCAACACTGACCTTACGATGAACGCTGCCGAAATCAATGTACACCGTGGATGTCGCGTTTGTGATGCTACTGTTGTTAGAGATTGCCTCAGCAAACAGCGTTACATCCGATGCTGCTACGCCGGAAAGACCGGATGTATAATTCACGCCAGAAGTAGCCGCAGTGGAAGCCGTAGGCTTGAAGGATGCAGTCACAGCGCAGGTTTTGCTGGCGGGTGCGGTATGGTTTGTGCCAGCCGCAACACTGATGGTAATGGTCGCATTGCCAGTCGTGTCATTCACGCTGGAAACTGTAACAGTCGTGCCGGAAACAGTCACCTTTGCCACACCCGTATTGTTGGAACTCGCACTGACAACACCGTTACCAGCCCGCGTAACGGTAATCGTCTTTGACCTGTTGGAGGCATTCAGCGTAATGGAGGTAGGGCTAATGCTTAAAGAGCCAGCAGCCTTGCCGATTGACCACACAACTGTTTTTGCCGTGGTGCTCCCATCTGACCAACGATAATCCGCAGTCGGAGTAAATGTGGCATTGTAATTACCAGCATTTGTTCCTGATGTGGTTCCTCCAATGGTGGTCTTGGTAGCACTGTAGTTGCTCCAAGTGGGAGACTGGCTGTTACCGTTATAGGTCAATGTGCCGCTTTGTGAGGGGATTGCTGAAATGGTAATACGGTTTGCCTTACCGGTAGTCCGCTGAGATGTAGAAGTATTGATGCCACCGTCTGTAGTCTCGGGATAGAAACTGATATAGTAAGTCGTCCCGTTCGTCAGTCCTGTAATGGTCAGCGGCGTATTGGCGTACTGGTTGCGAGTCGTGACCTTTCGTGTAAACGCAGCCCCAGGGTCGTCCTTGCCGGATGCATAACCACCAGCCTTAACAACAATCGTAGTGCTTTCCCATGTCGCCAGTGTAACACCGTCCGATGTAATGCTTGCAGCGGGGTCAGTCCACTTAACGGTCATTTTGCCGTTGCCAGCTTCTTCTGATGCAGTCATACCTGTCACATTCCAGCTTGAAATGCCAGTGACCTGAACGGTAGGCGTTGCTGTAAATGCATTATCTTCGCTGTCTGTGTAGGCATTATTTGTGGTATAAGGGAAGAACTTATAGTAGTAGGTAACACCGTTGGAAAGACCGCTGTCGCAGAAATAAGATGTTTTGTAGGCATCTCTCGTCTTGCTGTCCAACACTACGGTGCCATCGCGGCGGCTCTTAGGAGCGGAACCGGCCTTGCGTACAAGCAAGGTTCCACCCCATGCTGCAAGCGTAGAACCCGATACCACAATATCGGAAGGGTCAGTCCATTTCACATATACCTTGCCTGAAGCAACAAGCACATTGATATTGGAAACCGCGCCGAGCGTCACGCCACCGCTGCCGGAGCCAGCTCCGCCGGGAAAATTTGATAAAATAGGCATGAAATCATCCTCCTTTTAACCTAACAAAATGATGTAGACTGGAATATCAAATTCGGGCATTTCACCATCTGCGGCGATAGTCAGCTTGCCATCCTCCTGCCCGATAACAGACAGCATTGCTTCTCTGGCAATTTCGCGCTGTTCTGCCGTGGCACTGTGCGCCACCGAGATAGTCCCATTCTGTAAAGCCGTAAGACCTGTTACGGTGAGCTCCTGCGTGTATGGAGCCTCGACACCAACCCATGCAGAGGCGAGTAAAGTTGTATTCACTGCCACGCTGCTATTCGCTTTCTCACCGAGAGCAGCATCGATTTTCACCATATTGGAGTTATCGGTTCCGTTCATCTTTTTGCGCCAGTCAAGGAAGCGGGTCGTGCTGTCATCTTCAAGATAGAGGTTATAGTTTGTCGTGTTCATAAAGGCCTCCTTCCCATTAAGACAGCAGAATCACGGTAACGGGAATGTCACATTCCGGTACTGTTCCGTTGGCCGCAATCGTGATAGAGCCTGCACTTTGTGAGCAGACATACAGGCAGGCTTCCGCAGCTGCGGCAAATTGTTCATCAGAAACACTCTGTGAAATGCCAATTACACCATTCTGCTCTGCGCCAAGCCCAGCAACGGTCAGCGTCTGCTGACCATTTGACCAACTGCCTGCCGCCAAAGTGGTATTGATAAATACGCTTGCGTCACATTTCCCTGCAAGCGCATTGTAGATGTCTTCATCGTCAAACGGGAGCTGTGAGTAGGTCTTTGTCCCATCACCAATCTTCCTGCGAACGCTACCGCTGGCCGTATCGACAATGATGATTTCCCCGTCCAGAATGACAGGGTTACTATTCGTCCAGTTTGCGCTCGTATCTCGTTTGAGTCTGATTCGTGTGTTAAATTCAGCCATGTAGGTAGCCTCCTTTTAAGCGAAGTCCCCGTCGTGTGTTATACACGGCGGGGTTGCTTTTATTTTATCGGGTCTCAGATATTCAAAGTGGCGCTGCCGCAGTTGAAGATGATATAACCGGAAGCCTGCTTCAACTCGGTAATATCGTGCTCATGGTTGCCAGCAGCCTTGCTGTCCCAATCCGCAACCTTCTCGGCGGAGATGCCGTCAAGCATAGTCTTGTTTGCGTGCTCATGCTGCTTAGTAACAGCGCCGTCCCACGCATCGACCTTATCCTGAGAGATAGCGTCGAGAATAGTCTTATTCCCATGCTCGTGAGCCTTCTGTTCAGCAGCGTCCCACTTTGCCTTATCGCCAGTAACAATCTTGTCCAGCTCAGCCTTATTCGTATGGCTATGAGCCTTGCCGATAGCGGTCTGCACATCAGCGTGGAGCTGTGCCAGAGTCACAGAGCCTTCCGTAAGAGTAGCAGTTACCTTATGGTCGGCGCTAACATCAATCACAATCTGGTCGCCAACTTTGGAACCAGAAGTGACATACTCAATCAGGCTGTCAACATTGATGTAGATGTTGTCTTCAGTAGCGTTGGCAAGAACCAGATGCAGGTATGTACCAGCCTCGCCCCATGCACCAGCCTCAGCCTTTGTCTCAACCGTACCAGACTTCACAACCATATCCTTCGGGATATCGATGTTCACATCCAGATTGGTTGCGGTCTGCTTGATGTTATAACGCTTTGCGATGCCTTCGGGTGTAGAGGCGGTAACAGCAACCGTATAGTCGGTCTGCGCAGGAATAGCACCGACCTTCTCATCCACATAACCCACAACGGTGGTAGCAGTCACACCGGCGGGCAGAGAACCGACCAGCTCTTCCAATGCGTCCACATCGGCCTGGGCGTCTGTACCGGCTTTCTTGGCCGCAGCGATAGCGGCGTCTTTACCATCGGCGTATGTCTTTGCATTGTCCAACGCGGTAGTGGCAGCACCGGCGGCATCGAAAGCGCCCTCATCCTTATAAGCTGCCGTGCCCAGACCATGCACCTTCACATCAGTACCATTGAACTTAACGGTGCCATTGGCACCGCCCTCAACCAATGTATAAACGGTCTCATCGGGGATGGTGATAGTGCTCACCAGAGACCATGTTGAAATACCCTTTGCCTGAGAATACAGATGGAATTTGCGAGCATTGTCCGCATCAACCTCCAGCTTGTACTGGGTATCAGTGTCCTGAATTTCGCCGGAGATGTAGTCGGATAGGCCGGTAATCTCATTAGCGGAATAAGTCGGCTTATTCTCAGCCTTTGCCCAGTCGTACACATCGGCAGCCAGACCAGCGGCAAACTGCAGCTGGCTGAACTTTGAAGAGCCGTCACCGGCCTTGAACAGGATGGCAGGCTCTTTAGCCACAGCCCCGGTGGCGGCAGGCACAACAACAACCGCGAGCTCACCTGCCAGCAGCACAGGGTCTTTTTCAACCCAGTTAGCATAAGTGTCATACTTCAGGGAAATGCGGGTATTAAAAGTAGTAGTAGCCATATAAATCAATCACCCTTCTTCATTGTTATAAAGATAGGGCGGGAGAGTGTACCTCCCGCCCATAAACGATGTGCTTGCTTACACAGAAGCGTTGCCGCCATCAAGAATCAGCGTATCACCCTCGGACTGCACCAGCTTGCTCATATTCAGGCTGTTGACCTCCATGCTGCCATCTTCCGCAACGGCGACCTTATTCTCATCGGCAGAGCTGGTAACAACGCCCGCAGTCACACCTGCAACCGGAATATTGACGGCCTTTTCGGAAATGTCCAAAGCGGCGCCGTTCAGCTTAACGATTTCAATCAGGTTCTGGTTTGCGCCAGCTTCTACGCCATCGAGCTTTGCTTTTGCTTCATCGGTAAAATCATTGGTACTCAGACCCTTGCCCACGACCTTATCGACCTTACCAGCAAGAGCGTCGGGAAGGCCAGTAACCTTGGCCTGAGCGACCTCCTTGACTTCGAGCTTGCCTTCCGCAGAAACAGTGAACTCGTCAGAAACACTCTTAACGAAATTCGCTTCGGCATCATCGGGGAGAGCAACCAGCTTCTCTTTCAGCGCAGTCGTGAAGTCCTCAGTGGAAAGACCCTTGCCATCCACCTTGTCAACCTTGTTGGCAATAGCAGTAGCAATCGCCTCGTTCATCTGCTCGGTGGTGGAGTAGCCATCAAGATTGACGCTCACATCATCCAGACGGACGACTGCATTTTCCACTTTGGCGTAGATGTCATAGAACCCGGTATCGGCATTCATCACAAGATAGAGAACATTATCCTGCGCCTCAGCCGCTGTGGGTACAGCGCTGGCCTTCTTGAAACTGGCATGACCGGTGGCGGCGATGGCCGTCTGGATTGCCTCTGCGATTGCGGTGGCGGTCATAGCATCCGTGATGCCGTAACCCTCCAGCGTTGTGGCCTTATCAGCTTTGCCGGTCTGAAGATTCTGAATGTCCTGTGTATGGCCTGCGACCGTGTCAGCCAGACCGGATACGGTGCTGGTGTCAGGCGTGTACCATTCCAACGCAGTACCAGCCGCGTTGATGCGGGGCTGCTGACCAGCGGTGGCGGAATTGAATCCTTTCAGCGTGACCTTACCATCAACAATTTCGATGGACTTGTCATCGCCCAGCACAACGGTACCGACGGCCTTCAGCGTCTTATCCGGCTGGATGATATACAGGTCTGCGGCAGAGTCAGTCACAACGCAAACATTCTCACCATAAAAATAAACGCCGTCCGAACTACCAACTTCAACAGCGGCGGCGGCGGCAGCCTGAGCGGCGCCCAGGGTAGAAAAGTAATACCGTGCGTCCAGAGGGAACGCAGTCTGCGGATTAAATGAAACCGCAAAATTCAGTTTACCGAAATCAGCCATTATGCGTCACCTCCATGTTAAATTGTGACCTTGTAGGTGTTGGCGGTATCGTTGGCATTTGCCATGTCCATCACATACACCTTGTAGTCAATCGCCTGATAGCCGTTTGCGCCCTCAACAGAGACGACGCTCTTGGTGAAAGCAGTCTTGACTTCGGCGTTCATGCCGTTCACATCCTGCACAGAGCTGACATCACGCAGCGTGGCAGGGTAAGCAAACACAACGCGGATTGCACCGACAGGAATCGCAAGATTGAAGCTGTTGCCAGCTGCCAGAGCCTTACCGCTCTTGCCGCTCAGGCCGCGAACCAGCGCAGAGTTCACCTCGCCGTCCTTCGCCTCCAGCGTACCGTAGAAGCTATTGCGATAACCGGTGATTTTGCCCGTTGCCTTGTTCTTGTTACCGGCAGCAATCTTACCGGCTGCATACTCGTTGCCGAGATTCGTTACAGGGACAGCACCCTCACCGTGAGTCGCCGTAGCGGTAATAGCATAGCTGGTAGCATCGCCAACCGTCAGCTCATCAAAGGAACCAGAGGCGGTATCCTTGGTGGCAGCGCCATCCGTCACACTCCATGCGGTAGCCGTGATGCCAGTTGCGGGGCCGTATGTATAGCTGCCTGCACTCAGAGAAGCAGTGTATGCGGGAGTTACTTTTGAACCAACCTCATACGCAGCAATCTGCTTGCAGGTAATCGTCACGGCAGGCTGGGTAGCGGTAGGATTCTTTTCCTTCGCCAGAATAGAGGCCAGTACATCCTTGACATTCTTGCCGGAGGCAGCAATCGTACCAGAGCCGGAACTGGGAACGGTCAGAACGCCGATGGCTGCTGTATAGGTAAGGTCATCGGCGAAGTACACATTCTCTGCGCTATAGTTGCCATCCATAGCAGCCCACACGCTGCCATCATAGACATAGGCAGTATAGGAATACTTGCCACCGGCAATCAGCGCCTTGACGACGAAGATATCGTCCTTCTGAGCCTCGGCACCAGCGGCTGTCAACACGCGACTGATAACATCGGTGTCGCTCTCGCCGTCACCCTTTACGCCCTCATAATGTGCGGCCTGTCCGCCGCTGATTTCCTTCAGATTCTCATAGCTGGTGACGCCATCGCCAATCTTGAGCGTGCCCAGTTCCAGGTCAAAACAGGGCTCGCCTGCGGCAGGCACAACATCTTTGTTGGTCAGCCAATTCGCCGTGGTGTCACGCCGAACCTGAATTTTAGTCTTCATAGTTTTATTAGGCATAACTTTCCTCCTTCAAAATATTTTGCAGAATGGTCTCATTGAATACCGTGCGCCGTTCCGCCGTCAATGGTTTTAATATCCTCAACGCTGATTTCACCGGAACCAACAGGGGTTAATGCACCTTCGTCAGAAACAATGTAAGGCACCCAGTCAGAGCCGTTATGCACAGAAATAATATTTCCATCGCAGCCATAGGCATCTACCCATGCCTGCGCTTCGCTAATGGTCGCAAACTGCTTGCGCTCAGAGATGCGCTTCATATTACCGGCAGCGTCATAGAAGAACAACTCTGACTCCTCTGCGTCGCTTGTGATAATCAAACTATCCTTTGGTATCACACCAGACGCAATCGCGCTTGTAATCTTTGACTTCTTGCCGTATGCAACCCTCACACCCATCTCATCTCACCTCCCATTAGCCAAAATAAATGACCGCTTCAGTATCTGCTGTCGGGTCGTTATTCTTATCTCCGAAATGAATCGTCTCGTCGTCGTTGACCATCTCGCTCATATCGATGGCATCACCAACACGCTTCCCGTTGGATGACATCTGCAAGACCTTCTTCTCAGAGTCGTAAACAAGGTTATCACCCTTTTTATCCATTTCCACACGGATGGTTTCCACGCCGTTTTCTGTCGTCTCCGTCTGTTTCTGCAAAGCGTAGATGGCAGAGAGCTGATGGTCACAAATGTAGTCATCCATATTTTTGGACTCTTCCACATACAGCAAGCATTCACCACTCTTGGCGATTGTCGGGTTGGATGGAGTCCCGGAAAAAATCTGCAACCAGGTACATACCTCACCGGGGTACTTGCTCAGCCGACAAGATACAGGAAAGACATACTGGTAATAGGCCTCTTTATACTTTTCCCCTGTTCGTTCCAGGCGAACAATGTCAGCCACACCGTCTGCGCGAATGTAGCTCAAATACGGAGTGGCAGCCAACATATCCACCTCGCCGACCTGCAACGGAATCAAATAAACGATTTTCTGATTCAGGTTATCGCCCCGATAAATCGGCTCATTCACTGTCATAACGAGATTCATACTCTCGTCCAGCTTGATATAAATCACTCATATCACCTCCGTTTCTATAGAATGACAAAGTCAACTTCGTCCAGCGTCATGTTGTTAAATTCTGAAAGCTCGTCTGCGTCCATTTCAGCAAGCAGCCTATGACGCTTCAAAATAGGGCTTGCACTCACGCTAATGTCAACCGCCGTTCCATCCGTGGCAATAAACTGCCGGATGGACTCTGTGATATCTGCCAGAATACGCAGGTTGTTCTCTACAAGTTCATATTTCCGCAAATGCTCACTGGACACTTTTGCGTCAAAAGCCATACCGCCATACGCCCGGCCAAAAGAGAAATGCAGCTCTGTACCAAGAACAAGAGCCGCGATTTCCATGGCCATACTTGCGGTACTCGTTATCCGGTAGCAGAGATTCACCATCTCCGCTCCAGGCACTACTGGCGCATCCACCTTGATATAGTCGATTGCCTGTGTCCCAGATACAACAGCATCCAACACAATGCTGCCCCCTGGGGACATCAATCCCCATTTCAGCGTATCACGAACGCCTCCGTCAAACGCAATGGCCGTATGCCCGTGTCCAAGTGACTTGGCAATATTTGCAAGAAGCGGAGCCGCATTCAAAATCATGCAGCTCTCCGCTTCCGCAAACATCGTTTCCAAAGCCGGAATATCCTCAACCGCCAGCTCAACAGCGCTGGCTTCTGGGTTCATGATGTAGTGTGTCTGAAACACTGCGTCGGCACTGATAGCAGTACCCCAATTCAGCCTCTCATAGCAAGTCTTAATCATCTTGTCAATGTGCGAGACCAGTTCGGAGCCGAACTGCATCGCTACAAACTTTTGCAAGGTATAGCTTTCAATGCAGCTTTCCAAAATGATGCGGTTGGTGGCCGTGAGACCGTCACGATATGGAAGGGAGTAGACGATAAGGTCGCATTCAGTGATGCGCCTTTTCAGATAAATATCAAACTCCTTTACCATATTGCATCAGCTCCTTGTTACGCAGGGTTCTGGGCAGACAGGCTTAAATACCCTTCCTTAATGGTCATAATGGTTGCCGTCTCAACGCTTCTGGGCGTGGACAACACGCCATACATCAAAAGGTTGCCGCTGCCGACGGTATCGGAGTCATAGATAACAAAATGGGTAATTGTACCCCAGCTTGCAGTACTCTCGTTGAAGTTGATTGCCTGTGTGTTGGTCACAACGCCGGACGCAGGTTCACTCAGAGTAGTCAGCTTCACCCTTGCGTAACCAGCAGAGGTAGAGGGTTCATTCACATTCGTGCCATTAACATTGGGCGCAGAAGTGCTCAGGCCAATGTAGTAGTTGCTGGGAATCTCGGGACTTGTTTTGGTTCCGAAAAGATTGCCCGCCGCCAGGTTTAAGAAGTAGGTTGTATTCATAACTGGTTATCCTCCTATTTTCTGATTAAGAACAAAGATTATCTTCGCACAAATTCCTTGTTGATATTGTTATGGATGTAGATAACGCCCTGCTGGGGAATATCTACATTGTTGTCAATATCCTTAATCGTGATTTGGTACACAAACTTTCCAAACAAATCAACGGTGTCATCCGGTTGAAGTGATACGAACAGGATGTTGTAAAAAGTCTCTGATTCGTCCATACGCACGGTCATGGTTTTTGAAACCACAGGAGCACCGTTTTTGTTTACGAAGTTGATAATAGAAAAGTTTGCCGTACAGCCCGTTAGTCCAAACGGTTTTGGATTGGTCTTATCACAATACACATGAAACACCAAATCCTCAGAAGAGCCGCCGACAAAGTCAAGCTCCGGCAAACTGTAAACATTGTTAATCATCATTACCCTCCAATGTTCACAGGGAACTCACAAATGAATTTCACCTCGGCATTTCCGGTTATCTTCAACAGATTGTCGCCCTTGACGAGCCGCATGAACTTCATGTTGAAGTATGGGTACAGGTTCAAATCCATGCTGTCTGTGATAACCTGATTCTTGTTGTCCACATATATAGTTAAAGAGTTGCCTCCCGGCAGCTCTTTGAACTGAAATGTTCGGTTGTTATCCGAGAGGTTCTGGATAGAGATGCCGTCTCCTCCATACATGGTTATCTCCATCTTCGGCCTGTAGAAACCATTATAACTGCTTCGGTTGAATAGGCGAACCTGTGACTGCCCGCTGACTGTATATATGTATTCGTCTGGCAAGGTATAAGCAAATGGCGAATCACAGCTGACCTTACATGAGAAAGCCCAGGGTAAGTCGCCGTAGGTTATCAGCTTCAGCTCTGAAATCGTGCATTTGTATCGAAACGGTTCCATATCATCTTGCACAATCACAAGCCATTTTCTTGTGCTGTGTCCGGTGAGCCATGACGCAATCGCCTCGACTTCAAACCTATCCAGATTTGCGTTTGCGTCAAGTGACTCCATGTTTGCCCCAAAGACCAGCGTGTATTCCAGCGACTGGTTCTGCACCAACCCATAGGTGAGCGCATCGTATCTTCCCGGAATCCTATCCTCGATGATTTCTCCGTTCTTGAAGCTCACATCATCTTGCCCGTTTGAACCGAAGTGGTAAACCATGAGTCCGAACTCGGAGCAGGGAATATCATCAAAAATGAACTCAGTTCCCCAAAACGCCATAGTCCACCTCCTTGTGATTATGTGAAGTCAACAAAGCCCTCTAAGTTAAAAATATCCGCAGGCGAAAGTGTTTGTTCGCCGAGGTCATTCTCATCCAGCTTTACAACATCGATTGCAATATCCACTTCCATATTGCACAGCTCGTCTACTTTTACTTTGAATGCAGCGCAGTCGCTGGGGGTTAAGAAGGTGATATTACCATCCTCATTCAGCGTACCGTGGAACTCATCCAGATACTTGCGCTCTTCCGAGAGTGCAAACTGATATGCGTTGTCAGCCGCCTGAACCAGCTTATATACCGCATACGCCTTTTTAACAGGCAGCTTGAAATTGTTCAGCTTCATCAGAGACTCATAGGCTCTGTTAATCTTTTCCTGTATCATATATATTTTCCTTTCTTACACACTGAGACTCACCGGCCAAGCTTGGCAAGGTATTCTTCGGCATCCTCAATATAAACACCCTTTGCCAAACCCTGTTCAATGATGTCTCTGTCACTTCTCTTCAATCGTTCTTCGAGCAAATCGGGGTCAAAACAACACAACCCCATTTTCCCATCTGTTTCCAGATATTTTTGATAGGAATCGTAAAGATGCTGTGTACTTTCACGAACCTCTTTAATCAAAGCTGCCGCCTTCATCTTTCCCTCCAATTCTTACTTGTTATTACCGTAACCAATACAAATACCCTGGAAGAAATACATCAGCCACTGGTCAATCGTATTGTTCATATATGGGATTGCATCGGTAATGCCATAGTGCCATCCGGTGTATTTACCGGCGCGGCCATAGATGTAGATGCTCCCGTCACTTTTTACTTGAAAACGACCCCCGATACTAATGGAAATACCGGAGAGTGTGCCGCCACTAATTCGGTTGGCGGAAAGTGTTCCTGTCGTAATCTTATTCGCAGATAAATTCGGAATACGCACAGGGTCAAAAGTTCCAGAAGTAATCTTGGAGCAGCTCAGTTCCGGAATACGCACAGGGTCAAAGGTGCCCGATGTAATCTTGGAACAATTCAGTTCTGGAATTCTGGATGTTGTAAATTGCCCAGAGGTAATCTGACTGGCTGGCAACCCGTTGATTTGGCTTGCGTTTATTTTGCCGACTGTAATACTGTCCGCTCGCAAGTTGGTAACGGTAATATTGTTACAATTCAGCGTACCAGATTTAATGTTACTTGCATTCAAGTTTGTGACACTGATGACATTACCGTTAATGGTACCCGATGTAATATTGCTTGCATTCAGGTTCTTGATGGTCACATCGGTTGCGTCAATCGTGCCGCCGCTAATTCTGTTGGCAGACATAGTGCCCGCTGTAATCTTACTGGCATTGATACTGATGATGTTTGCGTTAGTGACCTGTAGTGTTCCGTTGGAGATTTCGCAGCCGCCAATAACACCGCTGTTCGCCTCGATATGACCGGAAACATTCACATTGTTTGCAAGCAGATAGCCGTTTTTGTTGGCACGGATATAGTTACTTGCCGTTCCAAGAGAAATGCCGTCCGTTCCGATATAAATACCGGAAGCGGTGCTTGAAAATGAAGGTTTCCCATTGTACATCGCATCACTGATAATAGTCCAACCCTGTGACGGCTGGCCGATGTAACCACTCAACGCAGTAACCTCACCACTAAAAGAACCAGCTGTAGCATAGATGGTGCCTTTCAGTGTCAGGTTCCCGTTGGTGTCTGCATAGAAAAGCTTCTTGCTGTCATCTACAACGCCCTGATTGTTGATAAGCGGATACTTACCAATCATCAGGCCATGCATCGGGTCTAAGAGAATATGCGAGTTGCTCTTCTCGTTGGTAATGCTGAAGTTACTGTTGTGCAGCACACACCCCTCGGCATCTACCTTAAACACCGATACGCCGCCGTCCTGTTTTGCACTCTCGATAACAAGGTTGCTGCCAGCGAGCAGGGTGCCAACAATGTTGGGGGCGACGATGCCCCAGCAATCTCCGAGGTTCTCATCATAGAAGTTACCGATAGCCAGTTCTGCCGTTGACCAGTTGTTGCTGGTCATCAGAATGCTGTTGTTGTTCAGCCACACCTGCTTCGGCTCGTACTCTGTGTGTGCCTCATCGCTCCACTTGCGCAGTCGAATACCGGAATCGCCCCAGGAAATAGCCTGCTCCTTAGAAGACATGATGGCGTTCTTGGATACATCCAGTGCCGTCTTCATAAAATCTTTGACCTTTGTAGAGGCGCCGCTGTCCATGAACGCAGAATAGGTGTATTTGTTCAGGTCTACGCTCTTGCCCATTGAGACGCTTTGCTCCAACAAATCAGCCAACAAAAAGGAACTATCACCAGAAGTATAGGTGTCGCTGAACTCCAGCGTCAGGTCGTTAGGGGAATCAAAGTTTACCTTCACACCTACGCAGATAGGCGCCAGCGTTTCATCTTCGCTGATACCGACATAGAGCTTTTCACCGTGGCGCAGCTTATTCTTAAACTTCACGAAATCATCAAGACATAAGAAGTTTGCTCCCGTCACGCCGAATGTGTAGGATGGCTGCGATATTTTGGTCAGAATTTCGTTGCCATATTCAAACAAATCCCATGCGACAGCACGCTTTTCATACTCGCTGGTGTTCAGCGTGAAGTATAGATACCCCTCACTGACCGTAATATCCAGCTTCGAGCCGACCAACAGGTCTGGAATTTCGGCATCCGCTTTCACATCATGCGTAACGGAAGACACAGTCCCCGTCAAAGAGATACACCCCTTCGGGAAAGACCGGTCGCCAGTTGTACCTGCACCGAGATACGCCGTCATCACAAAACTGTTGTTTGGCGCTTTTTCAAATGCCGCACTGATAACCTCTGCGTCAATAAAGTCGGTCTTGATTCTGCCGCCCTTGACATCATAGATTTCCTTATTGCGTGTATTGGTTACATAAGTAATGTTGGCGTTGCTAACACCAATCAACTTGTCGGCAATATGGTTGCCTGTGTCCTCGTCGGTATAGGAACCAGTTGTTTGTGCGACAAAGCTGCTCTCTGATACGGCATCATCCTTCAAGTATCGGTCAAGCTGCAAATACTCTTCCTGCGTGAAGTATGATTTGAAATTAGCTGCCTTATTTATCGTAACCAGTTCACTGTATATGGATGCGGCCTGCGCTTCGATACTTTTGATTTCCTCGTTCTTGGCGTTAATTTCAGCTTGCTTTGCGGCAATTCTGGTGTTTACATCATCCAATTTGCTTTGCGGAACAAGGTCGCGTGCAATACCCTGGATGATGATTGCCTGTTCGTTTTCCAAAATCGTCCGTTCGCTTTCCAACTCAACCAACGCCGTCTGTTCCGTGGTTTTACGCATAATTTGCAGAACATATTCCACAGACAGATTGTAGTAAGGGAGCTGATAGTTTGCGTAGCTTTCTTTCCACGCATAGTATTTATCAATCAATGCCTGATTAAAGTTGTCGGCATTCATGAAGTAATCCAGATTGATAATTTGATTAGTTCCGCTGGGGTTCACATCACGAATGTTTACGCCGTCGGCACCGTTGACATCCAACCGGGTGACAATGCTCTCCGTATTCTCTTCGACCGTAATCTCTTTTGCAAGATTGGCGTTAGAGATGTAAATTGGATTGGTCGGAACTGCAGAAGAAGCATCCTTAACATTGATTCTACGATGATAGGTATCAAAGTCAAAAATGCAGTTATATGAAGTCTGTATCGTACCCTTGATAAAGTTATAAAGGTTTTCGTCAGAAACTTCAAAGGTACGATATTTTCCAACAAGATTGTTGTCAATACTCCCGACACTCCACGATGGCATCAGCTCAAGGATAATACCGAGTAGAGTACTGTCCGGCGTAACAGGGTTCCAAAAATTATAGGTGGCGTTTGCCAGTGAAAGCTTTTTGAAAGTAAATTCGTACTCAAGGGAATACCCCTTGCACGCCTTTATCTTCTTCACGCCATCGCCGGTCTCTTTGGGATTCACAAGGATAAACTGGCCGATATTCTGCAGTTCAACAATGCGCATACCAATGACCGCATCATAGTACGGGGTTGGTTCGCCATCCACCTGTGCCGGAAGATTAAACTCAATCACAGAGGCTTCATCATATTTAATATCAGCAGTGATATTCATGGCATAGCCCAGCACGCCAATCGGTACATCGGTCGTATTTTTAAGAATCAACATTGGCGGTTCCCGCAGGTCTATCTTTGAGAAATCAACTACCATACTTTGAGAAAACCTCCTTTCTGAAATAGGGGAGATACAGTTGCCCGTATCTCCCCGTTGGGTTACTTATGGTTTCAGCCTTGAGCCTCGCGTACTGTTGATGCCGCGCCGCTCAAATGCGCTGTAAAGTTTGTCAATTGCCACATCGGCAATCCGTTCGCCATAGGCTTTTGCGTCCGTGTCGGCCATTTCACCACTATGGGTAATGTTGACCTCGAAGTGCGGTTCAAACACGAGACTCTGTGCGGCACTGCCGATAATGTCTTGCGTCAATCCACTCATGGTGTCTCTGATGCCTGATGACGGAGCCGAGATTGTCGGTAGCGCACCGATAACCACGCCAAGGCGCTTTGACAGTTCCGCCTGGAAATCGATGATACGATACAGGCTCTTCTGCTTGGCCTCATTCAATACGACTTCGCCCTTTTGCAAAATAGCAAGAGCTTCATCCTTGCTGAGGTTTGCTTCATCAACAACGCCGCCATCATGGTATTTGGGGACATTGCTTACCACGGTGCCAACGCCGCTTACGCCGCTCACTGCATCGCTGTATTGTCTTACAGCTTCCGCAGCCCGTATCCATGCAGAAGAAATCTCCGCATCGATAGATGCGCCAACAGATACGCTCTGCCCAAGAAGTGTCTGGTAAAATGCCGTCCAGAGTTCTTCGGAAGAATTGACGGTACTTCTGAGCAGCTCTAATTCCGCTTCTTTATCAGACTCGTAGTCTTCGCCCATCTTGTCCAAGGCATTGGTCTGAGCCTCGACAGAGTGGTCTCTCTGTGTGTCTGCAAGGTCTTTCTGCTTTTCTTCCAGCTCCTGCATTAGCGTATTCCGCTCTGCCTGTGCGCTTCTGCTGTCATCCAGAGCAAGCTGGTCGATTCTGGCTTGCAGGTCTGCTATCTCCTTGACTTTATCGGCAATATCAGCTTCATAGTCGAACTCGTCCTTGGCGGACTCAATCATCTCTTTTCTTAGGTTTATAATCTTTTGATAAGCATCTATCTGCTTCTTATAGACTTCCTCGATGTAATCGATGATATTGTTCTTCGTCTCTTGAACCTGATAACCCAAATCCTCAATGGAGCTTGCGGCATCGATGTTGTCATCGTTAAGCTTCTCCGTTACATCTATCAGGCCTTCCGTTTCCTTACGCAAAGCATTGGTCGCTTCCTGCAGCGTGTCATACTTGCCAGCAGATGACGCCGTAAGCTCATTCAGATGTTCAAGGTTCTTAATATACAGCTCATTTGTTTCGCTGTTATACTCGACCTCAAACCCAAGCGCCCGAAGAGCACCAACATTGGATGCGATGGTGCTCTTTTTCAGCTCCATCAAATCCTTTTCAGCGGCCATCTCTTCTTTATAGGCATCAATCAAATCGCTTGATAGCTTAATTTTCTCAGCTGGGTCTTCCGCATACTTCAGCTTTTTCGCCAGAGAGTTTGCCCGTTCTTGTGCGGCCTGCAGCCGCTTCTCAGCTTCGTAATAAGCATCGATATCAGCGATATATTCTTCGACTGTTTTAATCTTGTCTTTTGTATCGCTGTCGCCATCTGAGCTGCCTCCGCTGCTGCTATCGCTTCTACTGCCATAAGAACTACCGGCAGAACCATAGATACTCGTCAGGTCAAGCCCGCGCAGCGCCTCAAGGTTCTTGTAGGCGTTGACTGTCCGCTGTTTGAAATCTTCCAGCGCGGCGATACGCTGGGCGGACGCCTGCTCCTGTTGTGAAATCCAATTGTCAAGCGTTTCTGTTCCGACATAGGCTGCTGCACCATCAAAAGTTACGATAACATCCCCAGCATCAATCGAGGTGTTACCTGCGGCGCCAGATACTGCGGACTGGAAGTAGTGAGAAATACCCTGCCAGTTACCAGTCGTAGCATCTTTAACAGCTTGACTCAGTGCGCCCCAAACGCTGGAAGCAATGTTGCGAATCTTGGCAAACAGACTATTGCCGTAGCTGTTGGTTGCCTCAAGCGACTTGGAGAATCCTTGTGTATGTGCGCTTTTAATGGTATTCGCATACGGTTTCCAAATGTTCTCCGTTGCCTGCTGACCATACTCGTTCTCTTTGCTAAGTTTATTATTCAGAGCCTCTTCGTTTATGGTCAGCATACCGTTTTCCATCGCAACATAATTCCGGCCTTGCAGGTCGTTGAGCTCGTTCATTTTAGCGATAAGAGCCTCTTCCTGCTGAACCTGGCCGTTCACAGTCATGTTCTTGATATCGGCAATGATGTTCGCCTTTTCCGTTTCCATCGCAAGCTGGTCGTTGATAACCTGCTCGGTCGCTTTCAACTCTGCGATTTTCGTGTCAAGCTGCGCATCATATTCAGCTTCATTCATCTCAAGAACGCTGTTTAGCAACTGTCGCTGACCATCGATAGACCCATCAACAAACAGGTCTGCCTGTTCCAAAAGCTTCGGATACTGCAAGGCGAGATTGGCGAGCTGCTGCTTTGTCATGGCGGTGCCAGAGTTCAGTCTGTCCATTGCAGAGATGATGCTGTCAAGGCCATCCTTCGCACTATCCAGGCCGGATATCATATCGGAGAAATCGAGGGTGTTCACCATATCGGCGTTGGCATATTTCAGCCATTCGATTTTCTCCTGCAGTTCCTCAAAGGTCATGGAGCCTTCTTCGGAGATAATGTTATAAGCGATTTCCAGCTCCTGCGCGGACATTTCACCTAAAAGCGCATCGTACTTGCCGCCAACGCCGCCGATAGCTTCTTTAACAGCAGCAAGCTGTCGCTCAACCGTGTCGGTTTCTAATGAGAGTTTAAGGTATTTGATGGTATCATCGTCAAACCCGGCTGCTTCAAGGTCGCTGATAATCGCATTGACAGTTTCTTGGAATTCATCAACATTGATGTCACCGGCATCGAACAGCCCCTTCAGGTCGAACAGGCCAGTCATTGCATTTTGTACTTCCGGCGTTAGCTTGTCGATGAAGTCATTTATCTGAACCTTAATATCGGTAATGGCATCTTCATCGGGAACAATCTTTCCCCAGAAGTTTTTCTTCGTAACATCATCAACGCCGAAACGGTCAATAAAGTTGGAAACAATGTTTTGTGCTTCTGTACTTAAATCATCATAAGCAGCGTTGTTCTGCGCAACAAGCTTCAGCTGGTCAGCAACATCCTGATTGGCCTTTTCAAGCCCATCTCGTGCCTCACCATAACGGACAGCAGCGTTCTTTGTCTTTTCGACAGCAGCCTCAAAATCAGAGAGAGACTCGAAGCCAACTTCCGTATAGTCAATAGAGGCCGCAATCTTTCCAATATTGTGAGATACCTGGTCTGCATAGTCGTCCCAGAAATCGCCCCATTGGTAATAGCCGTACTCGTTGGTGTATTTTTCCAGCTCCTTGCCAATATCGGTTACTCCAAGAGCCTTCATAATCTGCTCGGACAAATATCGGCTCTTATTGTCTCCAGAGTTTCCTGCAAACTCGGGCGTCACATCTCTATCATTGACACGGAACATACCCCACATATTGTTTGACAAATCCGTATCAGTGGTTAGAATATCGCTGTTTTTCAGCTTATCATAAGATGCTGCATATCCTTTAATAACCTCAGAAAGTTTTTCTGTGGTTGTCATCTGACGAAGCTCGCTCTTATACTGCTGCTCCTGCAGCTCGATAGCTCGCTCAATCAGCTCATTCTTGTCTGCAAGATAACCGTTTTCAATGCTATAGCCTTCTGACAGTGCGGGAGAGATGTCTACAATCGTCTGAACGATTTGCTTATATCGGTCATACTCATCTGCTGTCAGTGAAATATTCTCACCATAGCGAGAGACACCGTGTGAAAGCGTCTCAAACTCTTCCTTCAACGACTGCAATTTATCGATGTTATCGGAGTTTGTTTGCCGGAACTCATTAAACGCATTGGTCAGCTCGTTTGCTTTTTCAATCGCTTCATCGCTGGCGTTAATCAAATGCGTAATGCCCGTGATGATTCCCTGAATCACCAATCCGATTCCCAACGAAATAAGCATATTGATGGCCGTATTGAGCGCCGTTACACCAATCGCGGCTGCCTTTGAGCTTGCACCAAACGCTTTGGTCTCTATGCCAGCCTGTTTGCAGTATGCTTTGTAGCCGGACATGGAGGCTTTGCCGCCCTTCAGAGACTTTAGATAGCCAGACAGAGCGTCGTCAGTACCATCAAGATATTTAATGAATATCTGCTGCGTCTGTATAGATGAGCCGAGAACCTTGTTATACTCGGCTATGTTTTTGCTTGCCGCAGACCAATCCGTAATGCCTCCGGAAAGCCCTACTTTACCGTCAACAACATCAAAGATTCCAAGGTTCTTTCCTTTGGCACCGCTATATGCGGTTACAGCGGCAGTGATTGTGGAAATCAAAGCAGGGAACGAACCCAGTTTATCAATGATTGCGGTCAGTGTTTCAAGAATCGCCGTCCCGCCATCTACAACACCCTTAACAAGCCCGGAGTTTACAAACGATGCAGAGAGTTTTTCAAATGCGGCCTGGAACTGCGCAACCTTACCATTGATAGAGTCGAGATACTTCTCATTTTCATTCAGTGCAGAACCCGCTGAATTCATCGCCACTTCAAGAACAGCCTCCGCATCTGCGAAGTTGTTCAGCAGTGATGCTACCACATTGCTGTTTCTTTTACCGCCAATCATCTCCATGATGTTGGCTTTGGTAATATCCGTAAGGTCTCCCCAAACTTTGGAAAGTTCCTTCAAAATCTGATAAGTGCTCTTGAAGGTGTTTTCGTCCAGCTGAATATCAACCCGTCCGCTGGTTAGCGCAAGAATTTCCTTTCTCAGCTTGGAGACACTTTCTGCCATACCTTCTGTGCTTTCACCAGCTTCTTCCGCTTCGGTCTTTGCCGCACGAAGATACATGGAAACGGTCTTCATAGTTGTACCGACCTTCTCAGGGTCTTGCACAACATTGTTTGCCGCCGTTACCAAGGCAATGCTCTCGTCTAAGCTGTTACCGGCAGCTGCAAGAGCGGACGCTGAACGCACTAATGCGTCGCCCACGCCCTTAGAAGAAATGGCAAATCGGTTGCCGACCTCATTGAATCTGTCAACAATGGTCATTACATTGGCAGCCTCAATGCCGAATGCTTTCATGGTAGAGATGACGCTCTCTGACGCCTCGGAAATATCATTGATGCCATCGCCAACATTTTTGTAGACCAGCGCAGCATCTGCTAACTCTGCCGCTTCGCTAATGGAGTAGCCCAGTCTCGCAAAGTCTGCTGTTGCCGTAATCGTATCAGTCAGCGTTGCCCCAAGGCTCTTGGCACGCACAGCCGCTTCATTGAAGAATCGAGTATAGGTCGCTCTGGTTTCATCGGTAACTTTCTTCAATTCGGTCATGGCCGCATCCAGCGCCCGTACATTGGTCACCATCTGCTTGAAGTTGTTGACCATGACCATCAGGCTTCTCGTCACCAGCATCCATCCGCCGAACTTCTTATAAGCGGATGAGATGATTCCTACAAGAGTATTGCCCTTCTTGCCGGACTCCGTAATGGAAGTATCCAGTGCGGCAAAATCAGACAGCAGCTTTCGCAAGTCTGTCTTGCTCATGCTCGTCATACCATCGGCGGCATTCTTACTGTCGTTCCATACACCGAGCAGCTGCTCTCGCATTAGCTTGAGCTGTTCCAGCTCCGTACCGTCAATGCGAGGATTCTTATCAATGTAAGTGCTGACTTTCTTATAAGCACTGATGACCTCGTTGATGGTCGCCATCTTCTCTTTGTTGGCGGCCTCTGCGCTCCTTGCCGCAGCAGCCTCTGCCGCAGCAGCTTCTTCCGCAGCCTGACGCTCAGCGTAAATCCGGTTGATGTTCTCCAGAATGGCTGCGCCTTCTGCTTCAAGACTCAGTCTGTACTCATCGCTTGTAGCCTCTTTGGACGCACGAACCGTCTCCACGCTCATCGCCCACAGGCGATACTGCTCCACCAACGATGCCACACGCTGGCTCTCGCTTTCAGACACACCGCTGTCAACCAGACCGTTCAAGCTTCTCTGTACAACAGTCTTCTGATGCCCAAGCGCCTCCATCTGTACCTTGAACGCTGCAACCTTGCGGGCGGCTTCGTCTGCTGCGTCGCCTGCGTCCTTCAGTTTTGACTTGACTTCGCCGATGTTTTCGGCGGTAAGGGTGACACTTGTCCCCTTATCAAGGTTGATTGTGTTAATGACGGCGCTTAACTGTTTCCTGAAATCAGTAATGGCACCGGCACCGATTTTAATCTTCGACAAATTGACATAGAATTTGCCGCTGTTGCTAATGGCATCCAGTTCCTTACGCAGCTGCTCGCCAAATGTTTTGGTGTCAACTGTCACGGTAGCCTTGATGTTCTTCATGATTTCAGCAAGCTCTTTGCGAATCAGAGCTTCACTGTCACCGTCTGCACCACCGCGAGCGACGCCGATTAGTAACCGTACATCTGCATCCATTGCCATCGTCATCACCGTCCTTTACGAAGAAAAGGCTTGGCACAAAGCCAAGCCTTTCAAAATTTATTGTTCATATATCTCTGCGGCAACCGCAGTTACATTGTAGTCAGAACCATAGTTCCCGTTGAAATCACTGATTGCCTGCTGGATAAACTTGAGCGCCTCACGCTCTTTTTTGCTGCGCACCCATGCAAAGTCTTCGTTGTGCAGCGAACGGCCAATCGCCTCTCCAGATGGTGAGTGACCATCCCACCAACCATATACATAGTTGGATGCGTGGTATCCGTTATTAAACAAAGCCACAATGTTGTCGATTCCGCCATAACTCGTAGCATCGTTCTCAAGAGAATCACGATGTAGGTCGCCGCCAAAATATAAAGGAACCTCGAAGCCGTCTCCAATACGAATGATGCTTCCGCTGTCCATCTCGTCAATGTGCTTCATCACAGATTCAGGCAGGTCATAGCTTTTAGCCGTCATCTGAAGAACCTGTATAAACTTTGCGGCAGCTTCCCAGCCACGCTTTTCAGGAACGATAGAATCTCCGGCGGCAGTTTTTTCTACGCCGTCTCTGGTGTATTCCGCCATCCTTTCCTGTAAGCGGGCTTGCCCCTGCGGAGACCTAATCCATGCGTTTAGCTTGCTTGACAAGCTCATTCTTTATAATCCTCTCTTTGTTCAAGAAAGGCCTGTACAAGCTTCTGCTCATCTACGCCGCCCTTATCAATAGCGCCAATCAGCTTCGCAACATCGCTGCCGTTTACCCCGGCAAACATCTCTGAAGTCTTTTTGGAAACATCCTCAAAGGATGCCGCAAGCTGCTGCATCTGCTTCTCAATCGCCATGATATTGGTGTTGCAGATGTAGTCGATTTTCTCATCAATCGCCCGAAGGATTTCATCAAACTGGGCGGAACTGATATGCTTGCTCACAATTGCCACAGCGTCCGTGTTGTAAATAAGCGTGTATCGATGCTCCAGATTCTCAGGGAGCGTGAAGTTTGCATATCGAGTCAAGAGGTTACTTTTAATCAGCAGGTCTTTGACCTCCGGCATATACCCCTCATCATGAAAACAACTGGACACAACATTGTCCACAAATGCCAGCATCTGTGCAATCGAAATCGTATGCTTGATAACGACCTCGTTACCAAACCAGTGTTCTGTAGTATTCGGAACAGCCTGCTCCTTCAACACCTTATCAAAAGATGCAATCGAAATCTTCTTCTCTTTATCAGCCATTGTCTGCGTCCTCCTTTTTGTTCTTATTGCGCTTTTGTTCTTTGCGCAAAGTCTGTACGGTCTCATAGTCCAGCCAGCCGCCCCATTTTTTTACATAGGTAATCCATCGATAGCGCACATCTGGATAATTGTGCCAGAACATTTTTCGTTTGATTTTAGCAACGCTGTCCGGACAGCCCTTGGTATCAATCACCTCTGTATGTCCGTCGGCATACTCTATGTAGAAATCTGCCACATAGGTAATCGGTAACACCGTCTTTCCATCGTGTGTGAACTTTGGTTGCAGTTCATATTTTTTCTGTAGTTCAAAATGAACCACATCACCGCTTTCCACTCTGGGACAAAGCACATCACGAAAATATTTCATCTCAAGCTGACTGTCGAACACAATTCCTGCGAATGTTCGTTTGTCTTTGTCTTTGTCAACATTGAATTTTGTTCTCGCCATATCTCTCCTAATAGAAAAAAGGAGGGCGGATTACTCCACCCTCCCGGTTACTTATTCCTCTTCCACAGGTTTCTCGCCGATAGGCTCAGCATTAACAACCACCTGTTCAATGACAGGCTCTGCGCACTTCTTGCGCTTGGTCTTCTTCTGCGGATTAACAATCCCACGAGATTCGTTAATCTTTTGCAGATAGATTGCACCGCACTCAGGCGAACAAGCTACTTCCTGCCAGCGAAATACACCTGCGGCTCGATTGGCACTACGGCAGGCTTCATATTCCTTACCGCATACCCGGCATTTCTTGACCGCAGAAGCCATCTGTGTCACCAACTTTCTTAGGCAACATCCTCAGCGTTTGCACCGAAGATGGTATAAGTCCACAGGGCGCCGCTGGTGCCGCAGGCGCCAGACAGAGATTCTGCCTCAAAAGCATGAACAGTCTGGTTATCGCCCATCTCGAAGCTGAACTCGCCGTTGAAGTCAGCCTTGGGGATATAGAACTGAATACGGAACACATTGGCGCACTTATCCTCGGCGAAAGCGTCAATGTACAGAGCACACTTGCCAGAGTAGTGGTCGCTCAGGTTCTCCAGAACATCAGCCTGAATCTGACGCATATAGAACACGACAATTTCAGTGCCATCGGCAATCTCGCCCTCGTTGAAGGCAAGCGCCTTGCTGGTGGGATTGTAGGTGAACACGCCCTCGGCAACTTCGGCGCCCTGAGTCAGCGTCTTGCCAAGAGTGCCGTTGGCGTTCTTGACATAAACAGACTCAATCTCGTTGCCGGTCGTACCGACGGCCTTGTACTGTGTGGCAGCCGCATTACCGGTAACGGTAAGATAATCCGTCCACTTCACAGTGGTCTTCTTATTCTCGAACTCGCTGCCAACCTGCAGTTCGAGCAGACCACCGGACACAAGACCATTGGTGCCGCTGACGGTAACAGCCTTGTTCTTCTTCAGAGAGTTCAGCTTGCGACCTTGCTTACCGGTAATATCGGTCTTCTCCTGAGTCTGTGCAATGGTCGCATTCTGCAGCTCATCCAGAGTGAACTTGTAGGCGCCTGTCACGATATCAAAAGCATTGATGGTCTCAAGGCTGGTGATAGTGATATCATTGATATTCATATAGACATTCCTCCTATTTATGGGTTAGCCAATTCCAATCGTCTTGGCTTAGGTCTTTTGCGCTGACTGTGCCAGCATAGATGCCGTGCATCTTGTTGTCATAGTCGATTTTCTTGATAATCTGTCGCACGCTTTCGTTGAACTGATAGATTGAAAGTTCTCGTGTCCCCTCAAATCCATAGTGGTACTGTTCTGTATTGACGAGCGCAACAATCAACTCCTCAAGTTGAGAAGCGTTTTCTCGGTTGCGCTGTCTGCGCATTTTTTTGCGTGCGCGTTCAATCATGTATTCTTTGGCTTCACCGTTAGCTGGTTTGCGATTATCCTTCTCAAGATGGTGAATTTTCCTGAGCGCACCGGCAATCTGTGCGTGAATGGCTCGGTCGATAACTACCCCTGAACTTTCATCGACCAACACGATGTTCCCGTTCTGCTCGTTTACGGCAGCTTGGAATCGTTTCAAATCAAGGTCTGCAAAAACAAGAGAGGTATCTTGTTCTTTCAGGGTGCCGACCAAAAGAAGGAAAAGGTCATATTCATCAATGGTGGTAAAGTCGATTCCGATATCATCAAGCTGAACCATCATATCAATCGGCATAGCCGTCAGCATCGCCACAATGCTGTAGTACCCATCTTCACATTCCAGGATTTCTCCAACCGTTGGAATCTTGATGTGAATAGCATCATTGATGTCATACTCACGCCGATAAAGCATATTTCTTGTGCGCATTTATCCGGTCTTCCTGTTGGATGGAACGGGCTTGCCCGTGGGCGATACCCGGTTGAAATCCTTTGCCTGGAATGTCATGACCTTTCCCTGATAATCCGTCACCGGAGCGAACCTTTTTACTGCGTATAAATCCATCTCACCAAGCCCGTAGTACCTGCTTCCGTTTACCGCTTTGGCAATTTCAGAACACAGCCTGTCCACTCTGACGCCACCCTTTGGCAGCTTCATCTTGCTTTTATGGGTAAAGACCCAAACATACAGAACGGGAATTAAAAAGGTTTTATTCAGCGACTTTTGTACATCCACATCACAGCAGATAAAGGTCTGACCATGCTCAATGGTGTCCGGTACATATTCAAAGGGAAATACCTGTGAATATACAAACCTCTCCGGTTGGTCGCTGTCCTTGTAGTTGTCGTCCAAAAGGCGAATGATTTCTGCATTTGTCAGCAGGTCATCCATCAGTTGGTTCTTATAGTCATAGAACTCTTCAAGCTGCATCAGAACCACACCTTCTTTCCGCCGGGAGTGTCACCGCCCGGTGTTTCTTCGCCATCTTTGCCGGGCTCATCAGGCGTACCTTCCTGCCCTTCTCTCGGGAAGTACTTGTAATAGTTGGCAATGTGCAGTTCAAAGTTATCGGTGTCCTCGGTATTACATTCTGTCAGAACATAATTCAGAACGCCGGTTCCATTGAAGCTTCCGCCAAGCTTAAACGGCTTTGTCAGACGATAGGCGAGAACATTATGAGAGTCATAGTCATCAATCAAGAATCTGCTTTCGCGGTTCAACTGAATGGAGTACTCATCCTTTGCAATCGTCATGGACACTCTGGAGTCACCACGAACGACAATATATTCGTTGTCGCCGTATTCACCGGTCAGGTATTTTGTTCCGTCTGTGATGATACACCATCGCTCAACAATCGTTCCATCAGCCGCTACCCAACGCAACAGATAATTACACTGCTGCATAGTGCCTTTGGCGTACAGTTCGCTGTTGGCATCCTTTTCTGTGATAAGCCAATAATTGTCCATCCAATGTACAAGGCCGCCGTGCGGCAAATCTTCTCCCGGCATTGTACACAGTGTTTTCATATTCAGATTGTCCGAATTGATAACTGCTAACTCGCGTGGCTGCCCATCTATAGTCAGCTTGTGGTAGGACAGACTTGAAGGAAGCTTTGTGTTCAAAAAGGCACACTCTCTACGCTTTACGGCGTCCCTTTTATTTGTGCCGTTTGCCGCCATTCTGGCCTGATAAGTACTCCAGGGATTCATTATGACACCTCCTGCTGTACGGCATACCTCGCTTTCAGCTTGTTGCAAATCGAAATGGCGCGAAACACCTCTCGCTTTACAACGCTTACTTCGCATTCGGGCGTATCAATCAGGTATTGCAAAATTGCAATCAATGACAGAAGAAGCGGGTCGTCGTGAATTGCTTCGATAAGCTCCTTACACCCAAGCAGTTCCGCCTGGAGACTTCTCATATAAACTTCCAATGAACTTTCTCCGCTTTCCTTAATAGGAAGAATCTTGAAGAAAAGATTTACGAGGGCGCGGAAATAGTTATTCAGCATCGTGGCGTCCATCGGCACGCCCACCGTGGTCTGAATCATCATATATGCAAGTCCGTCAAATCCCCGTGGTTGTACGAATACTCCCTCATCATATTCGTAAAATCCTTTTGAGCTGCTTTGTATGCGTTTCCAATCCGCATCAGCAGTTCGGCGGGGGAATAGGTGGTAAAGTCTCTTGTGTTCAGGACGCTCTCAAGACTTTCCTGCCTGTATGTAAAAGGTTTCATCCACTGTACCAGCATACCCTCGGAAATAATATCTGCCAGCTCATCCAAATCTCCGTCGGCAATATCGATATCAAACTCACGGATAACATCATCGCCGGTAGTCGAGAGGTCGTACTTGCAGATTTTTCTGAAAGCTGCAATGGCTCGCTTCATGTAACCGTCAATCAAAGAGTTGCGCTCAAATACACGCATATTGACGAAATCAAATTCTGATACTTTAGAGAGGAACGCACCTGTGAACACATCATAAGAAACACTCATTCACCGTCACGCTCCTTTATCGTTCCACCAGCTCAACACCAAGACATTTCTCCAATGTGTTAATCACCCGGTTTGAATCGATTTCCTCCTCTGCGATAAGCTGCTTGGCGCGATACGCCACAGACTTCCGCTGTCCTTCCGAGAGCTTGGAAATAATATCCTCAATCTCGCCAACGGGTTTCTTGAACAACTGGTCGAAATCCTGAATGTTCAAAGAGTTCTTGTAATACTGTCTCATACCGAGATAGTCGATAACCCAGTCCTCATCAAACATGAACCAGTTGTTGATGAAATATTTCTTGTTGGAGTTCCTTGCGTTTTTCAATTCGCTCAGCTCCATATCCTGCTCTGCTCCAAAAGACTCCCAGCTCCAACGCTCGCCGGTGCGCTTGCTCTTATAAACAAGCCGTCCCTGAAAGCCGTTGCGAACAGTGATAATCTGATTGGGGTCAATCTCCTTCGGAACCACAGGCTTTTTTGTGGTTTCGGAGACTTCCGCAGCAGGCCGCTCTGCGGCGGTGCTTGTGCCCTCTGCCGGGCTGCGGCGTGTTCTGGGCTTGCTTACTGTTTCGTTAGACATAACATCTCCCTTTCATACATAATGCGGGGCTCGCAAGGAGCCCCGCTTTTGTCTGTTGTCTATCCGTTAGGCGATTTCGTAACGGCCAATACCGGCGTTGCCGCCAGCAAGGACGATGCCCATGCCGTACTTCTCGCCATACAGGTATTCCTGCGTCAGGTCACCGTTGGCGGTAGGCTCGCCCATGATAACAATGGGGTCACCTTCGTACACGCACTTGATGGGCTTGTCGTCACCGGCGATAATGGTCAGCATATCGTCTGCCAGCACGAAGTCGGTAGAGCCGACCTTATGACGCTGGGGAGCCACAACGACAGGAGTGCCATAGAACTTACCGGCGTAGCCCATGTTGTACAGGTCTTCCTTCGCTTTGTCACCCAGAGGAGTGACATCCAGATTGCGGATTGCCTTCTTGGTGCCGATAATAGTAGCAGCCTTGCCACCGGCAGCAGCCTCAACATGAGCAATCAGGTCGAGCAGTTCGTCCTCATCGTATGCACCAGCGGTGGGGAAGTAGGTCACGCCACCGAAGTCCTGTGCAGATGCATTGCTCCACAGAGCATACACATCGTTGAGCAACTTCTGACGGAAGGACTCAGCTACCTTGTTGATAAAGTGGTTAAAGTCAACACGACCGGAAAGCACACGGTTGAGTTCTTCGTAAATCTTCACAACCTTCAGTGAAGTGGGAATAGACACTTCGCTGAAGCCGCCAAGACGCTGACGACGGATGCCCTGAGTGCCGTCCGCTGCCTCGGATACGATGAACAGGGTGCTGTCCTCCACTTCAAAGATGTTCTTGTCACCCTCAGCGACATTACGGAAATCAACCAGTGCGTTGAAATATTCATCGCCCTGCAGACCCTCAACAACGGTGCGGCTGAGGACTTCCTCAATCAGGGTAAACAGACCACTGCACTTGCCGTCACGAATATTTTTGTAATTCAGAGTTGTGCTGCCGCCATTGGCCTCAATCAGAGCCTTCTGCAAAAGCTCCATAGACTGACCAACGGAATACTGCTCAACATTGCCGTGATAGGCATCGACGGCAATCTTGATGATATCTTTCATTTCAGCCATAGTTATTCTCCTCCCTTCAAATTAACCGCCAACACTGGGGGTAGATGCCGCAGTGGTTTCAGTTTTGCCAATCTTAATGGCATAGTAGGTGTAACGACCGGCTACCTCGACATCCACGCAGGTGCCGAAACCAGTACCAGCAGCATCAATCTTGCCACCAGTACCAATGCCGACCTTGGCGCCCTTGGTGGGAGCAGTACCGCCCACAAAACCCTCTTTAGTCACGGAGAAAATGTTGCGGCTGCGGGGGATATAACCACGCACTGCTTTACCGGCCTCGTTGATATACTCATCGAGATTCTTCTTGCGCTCATCGTACATAACCTCAACGCCAGCAACGATAGCGCACTCATTCAGGTCATCGCCCGCAGTAGCGGCGACAGCCTTCATCACCTCGCGCTCACCATCTTCATATCCCTGAAGCTTGACGATAACGCCGTTTTCAACCTCGGCGGGCTGACCGTCCGCACCATAAAAGCGCAGAGAAACGAGGTCAGCAGGCTGTTTGGTACCGCTCATCAAATCGGTACGGATAACTGTATAAGCCATAATCGACTCCTCCTTGTTGTTTATTTAATTGTGCTGACTGGGCTTAGAAAAGCCATACTCAGCAAACGCACCGCCATAAGGCTCCTGCGTCGGTTCTGCTCGCTGGATGGGCAGTTTGGGGGTTTTGGGTTCATAAGAGAACTTTGCGGTCACGCCGCTTCTGCCACGGATTGCGTAGCATTTTTCCTCCAAAACATCTGCCGTGTAGTCCATGCAGTGCTCACGCAGATTTTCAAATGCCTCGACGCCGACCAAGTCTTCAAACTGAGCGAAGACTTCATCCCGCTCGCCCTTGGCAATGGCGTTCTCGGTGTCTGTCTTAAACTGGCGCAAAGTGCCAAGCTCGTTCTCCATAGACGAAATCGTGTCGGAGGCGGTCTGGTACTTCTCCGCCCACTGGGTATCGTTTGCGGTGTACTTCTCAGCAACCTTTGCAAACATACCGCTGATGGGGTCAGCTTGCCCGCCCTCATCAAACGGGACAAGTGCAAGCTTCATGCGTTTCTTACCGGCAAAATCAATGACCACATGGTCGCCATCCATTGAGTAGGGGAAACCGTAAAGATTCCAGTCCGTGACATCGGTTGCGTACACTTCGGACGCATCCCGGTCATAGTCCCAGAACCAATAGTGAGAATCCATGCCCCAGCAGGTCTCAACCTTTTCTGCCTCCAGAGCGCCAAACAGCTCCTGACGGAACTGGCTTTCCAGGGCAAAGTTTTCAGTGCCTTTCTCGGGTTCTGCTGCGGGAGCAGCGGTGGCGGGTTTCAACTCTTCAAACTTAGCCCGAAGCTCTTCCACGGAAAACTCCTCAATGTTGAAGTCAAGCATATCGGCAGTCAGGCCGAATTCTGCCATCAGTGCAACTTTCTGTTCCAATACCTCTTCTCCTCCTTCCGAATAATTTTGTGGGTGTATGCCAACCTCTTGCGAGGGTTGTGCTGTAGTAAACGAATCCTTGAATTCTCGCATCATCATTGCAAGCTGCTGTTTGAAATCATCACATGAGAACATCTCCAACGATGCTGATTCATAGCATGGCTTTGCCGTACCCAAGAGACAAAAGGCGGTAAACTCAAATCGGTCAATAACATATACGCCATCGACCATTCCGCCCTCTTTCACGGTAATCTCCATAGACTCATCCGTGATGCCGTCATCTTTGATTTTGCGGTATGCTTCCTGCCGCTTCCAGATAAGCGCATCCACGCAGAGGTATTCATGCAGGCCGGAGTCATCTTCAATTTCCTCCCACCAATACTTTGCGCTTTCAGGAATCACACCTACCGGCTGCGTGATATTCACAATCCGCATTCCATTATCGTCAGAGACAAGCTCCATATCATGTGACCCGATGGTATCTGATTCCCTGTCGTAGTTACACACAATAGGGCAGTTATAGATACTCGGCATACATCGTTCAAAGGTTTCCTTGCTGATGAAGCTGTTATTGCGGTTTTTCCCGGTGTACGCTACACGGAGAACGCCACTGTCAAAAGACGAATTGCGTTCAACAAGATTGCGTATCCCGGAAGAGAACACAATGCTCATGTTTCTCTCGCCCATATCACAGTTCACCACCTTTGGCTAAAATAAATCCACGCTTTGTGCAAGCGTGGGTCAGAATGTCAGCGTGTCTGACAGTACATATCGAATATCCTCGTCTTCAAATTTCAGATTGCCTGTATTCAAAAACACAAAGATATGTTTCTCGTTATTTTGCCCCAGCATTTCACACCCTTTGGACAGCAACTGGTCACGAGCATTCTCATCAAACACATAAATGAAATTCTCCATATACACACCTCCGATTAGCCCCAGTCGTCAGAGTCTTCTCTGGACTGTTCGCCGGAGTCGGTCAGGTCACCCGTATCCTTCTGCGGAGCGCCCCCCTCATCGGTTGCTGCAGTGCTTGCAGAAGAACTCTGCGTAGAAGAACTCTGCAGCGGCTTAAACCGTTCAGCAAGACCGAGCACATCATTTTCAAGGAAACTCATGCAATCAACTTCACTCTGAGACAACCCCTGCGATGCCGCATACATGGAAATAAAAGGAAGACCATACTGACACGCTTTGAGATACATATCTCCCAGCTCTTTTCTGTTGAAAGGGCTGCAATCAAGGAATGTGATTTTGAAATTCTTTCCGTACCCCTGATACTGAATGAAGCGGTTGACCATATCCTCAATGCTTTTTACAATGCCAAAGGTAACCGCTTGGTCTGCCTTAATAGAAAGCAGCAGCGCATTTGCGGATGCTTTATCATTGTTGAACAGGAGTGAAGATACACCAGCCGCTGTAAAGAGATTCTGTTCTGCGTCAGAGATGGTATTCGTATCACCAGTATTGGATTTCTCAAAGCTTATCTTGTTGATAGGCATGGGGGAAAGGACACTGCCGATTTCCTCTGGCAGTACGGAATCCAGATTGCGCCAAAACTCTTTGGCCTTGTCCAAATCCATCTGCCATTCGCCGTCATCATTGATACCAAGCGTCATAACCAGCATGGCATAGTTCTCAAGAGTGGTCTTAGTGAGCTTTAGCTGTTTATAATCTTCGAGGTCATACACCTCCCGCAAAATACCTGCGAACGGAGGAATGGCATAATCCAGAATGTCGTTGTTACACTTGATAGCGAAGGATGTCGGGGAATCCAGCTCTTGCCACTTTTTCTGCCTATTCTTCTGATAAACCTTATACTTTGTCTGGAACTCTGTCGGATAGAACTCCAGATACTGTGAGTGACCATCAAAATAAGAAAAATCGAATGTCACATTCAGCACATTCCCCTCAATGGTCGAGATAGCGCAGTAATCAGCCGGAAGCTGCTGGATGGTGATACTGTCGCTTGTGACCCACAGCGTCCCATAAAAAGTGTCCTCGCGCAAACACACTGTCAGTATTTTAGGGAACTGCGACCGCACATTCATTGCAGACATGGTATTCAAGACCTTTCTGTAATTGCGGTTGACCGATTTCATATTAACGGCCTTCGGGTCAATATGGTATGGAGATACGACATACGCAAAATCGGAAAGGCCAGTGAAATACTGGATGAGCCTGCGGAAATGAGAACTTGCCCCGTAGATATAAGTAACTGCCTTGCGCAGCTGCTTCTCATATCGGTACGGGTCGGTCAGATATGTAGCAATGTCGTCTTTCTTATATAGAGAAAATGTAGGCGCATTGGTGTTGTTGTTCAAATCCCTTGTAATCAAGTGATTGAGTAGGGCGAACTTTCTGGAGATACCAATCATGCCCTCCATATTGGTAGACTTGCCGTTTTCAGAACTACTCACTCAGGTATCACCACCTTTCTATTTTATTTTGGGCGGCTTAAACATGAAGATATCGCTGGAGTTAAACTCTGCCGCCTTTGTGCGGATAAGCTTACTCTCAAGCTGCGCCGCCACATAGTAGTTATAGCTAAGGCTGGAATAGCGGTCTTTCCGCATACCCGCCCGTTCAAAAATCTTTACCCGCCCACCAGACTCGTCATGCTGTAGTTTGACAAGCTCGTCAACCAACAAGGTCGTGTGGATGTACGGCATTTGTAGTCTGACCTTCTCAGCCGGTGAAAGGCTGGCATATCCCCTGATTTCAGACAGGATATTTTCCGCCTCATACTCTGTAACGAGAAGGCGTATCTTACCGCTTCGGAAGCCCTCACGCAGCAGGACAGCGCATTCGGAGTTCAGCGCAGGATTACCCTTGATTGCCCAAATTACTTTATCTGCTCCCTTTACCGTGCATCTGTCCGCCATCTCCTGATTATTACAACAGGACAGCGCAGGATAAATTTCGCCGCTTTCCGGGTCAACCATATCACGAACCAAAGCATCATACACGCCCAGGCCAAGTCCTGTGCAGTCCAGCACAATATAGTCGCAATCGAACTCGTCGTAAAGCTTGCGGATAACCAGAGCCTGGTCTTCTGTATGAAGTCCCTCTGAGGAGTCACCATAAATGATATTGCTTGTGTACCTTCCGGATTTGGTTGGAAGCATCTGGTTGATGAACACAGCCGTCGCATCGTTGTTATGCTTTTTGCTGGACATCAACGCAATATCCGCAGATAAGATTCGTTTTTCACCAAGCTGCTTGGGTTGAATTTTGATTTTGTTGTTGCCAAGAAGAACTGAGACCCTCTCGGGTAGCATGGGATATTTAATACGCCTGTTCTTCGAGATAGAGTTGAACTCAAAGAACGAACCGTCAGTGTCGCCAAACCAAAGGGCGTCCATCTCCATGCTCCACTTCACTTCACTGAAGTCAGACTCTGCCATCTGGTCTGCCACATCCTCTTTGAACAGTAGCCCCTCTTGAATTGCCAGCTGATACGGGAATCCACACACAAAGTCCTTTCGCTTATCGTCCAGCATAAATCGGCAATTATCCTCAGCTTTGGTATAAGACCAATGGTCTTTGAAGTAAGCGGAAGAAAGATACAGCGTTTTATTGCGCTCTGCCAAATGCTTGTAGGCGGGATTGTTCAGGTATCCGGGAAGTCTCGGATTCGTCAGGAACTTTCGGAGAATCGTATCAATAATATCCTTGGAGACCATGCGATACTCATCAATCAGCAGAATATTGGCACGATTACCTCGTGCATTATCGCTGGCAGTAACGACCTTAATAAATGAACCGTTCTTAAAAACAATCTGTGCATTGGTCGCATTTATCTTGGTCTGCTTATCGTCAATCTCATTACACAGCTCCGGTGAACATGGCCGCAATTCTGTTTGTATCTTTTCAAGCACATTGATACTCTGACCCCGTGTACCGGAGGCGATACATATCTTTGTACCTGGGTATAAAATACAGCGGATGCAGCAGAAGATTGCCGACAAAAATGTTTTGCCAAGACCTCGACTCGCAATAAAAACAAATGTCGTAGAGACATTCATCATTACCAGCAGAATTTTTTGGAAAAGATGTAAGTCAAGGTGCAGGTAGTCCTTTGCAAACCGATGGGGGTTCGCTCGGTAGTAGGCGCACCATACGGCGGCGCCACTCATAATGCGCTCTTGTCGCGTCACTCAGTCACGCCTGCCTTGTCCGAACTGAAAATGTCGTTAAACATTGTTTCGTCATCTTCGTCCTCATATTCAGGTCGTTCAATGCGCATCTTGGCAATTTCATCTTCATACAGCTTGCAGTATGTATTCTTGATGCCAAGCATTTTGCAAAGGTGACCCAGGAACCAAACCGTGATGTAGCGGACAATTCCGTCCACATCCTTCAGCTCCGGGTCTGGTTCTGGAATGGGCTTTGTGTTTTCCCACTTCCGAATCCACACGCCGAACGGCGTCCCATCGACCGCCGCATCTGCGCCTTCTTTTTTCTGCGCGGGCTTCAAGTTCATACTGCCAAGCAGCGTATTGAGTGCGTTGACATTCTTGTCAATCGCTTTACCCTGCGCACTGTCACGACTGATTGTCGCTTCCAAAATGCAAATCTGTTTATATAAAGACCGTTCGCTCGGTTCCACAACAGGAACGCCGTTTGTCCAGTCCTGGTAGCGCCGCTCAAGCTCTACATAAAAATCAGATGTAAATCCCGCACCCCAGAAATCGACAATCTTCTGGTCAACTGGTGTCTCTTCGATTTCATCCAATGCTTGGGGGTGCTCTTGGTAGATGGCGCCGGAGCGCTGACAATCCAATGCATTGCCCTCGGCGATAGTATCGTCGAAAGTCTTGTCAATATATCGAATCAGATTGGTCTTCCCAATATAATTACGAATACGAGAATTAACGCCTACGGTGCGCTCCACCATATTGTAAATGTCTTCATTCCAATATAGGTCAAGCTTCATACACATCCGGCGCATAGCCTCTTTGTCATCACCAAGAGAATCTCTATACTGTTCGTACATATCCTCTACACAGTCGTTGCAGACAGGCAGATAGCCGGAGCCACGATACATCAGGCTGTGGCTAACAGGGAAATACCCTTTCTTGCGGCTATACGATGTGCCGCATCTGCAGCAGTAAAACTTCTGAGAAGTTTGGAGTAGCATTGAGTCATCTGTCGTCTTTTCAAGCTTTCTGCGTCTCGGGGCGTCTGCCATTTACATCAGCCCCCTTTTATGATTTCCCTCCCACAGCTTAACGGCCATACGCATTTTGTTGCCAGGGTAAAAGCGGGGAATCCAGTGCGCAGGGACATCGACCTTCTCCCCGGTCTGTGGGTTCGGACAGCTTCGCGCCTTGCGTTCCAAAATATCGAAACAACCGAAGTTGTGAATTGAAATTGTATTGCCATCTTCGAGATTTTCCAAAATAAGATTGGTAAAATCATCAACAATGCTTGTGGCGGCCTTCTTCGTGTAGCCATGCCTGTCCACAAGCTGCTGGATTAAATCGACCCTTTTAATATCCATCCTTGCCTTCCTTTCCGTTACAGGTCTGACAGTGACTTCTGTGCGTCAGACCGAATATCACCATTCTCGTCAAAGTACTGCGAAATCTGTTCCTCTGCGCTCAGGTCTTTATAAACGCGAACCATGTCAGCAGATTCCCACCCGATGATGTCTTGAATGATATTGTCTGGCAAACCGAGCTTGGAAAGGTGCGTTGTAAAGTAATGCCGCAGACTGTGCCAGTAAAAATCTTCACCTGTCATCCTGCTAAAGGTGTTCGCCCAGCTGTTGAGCGTTGTCTCACTCATTTGTTCACTTGTCGTTCCAGCAGGAAACAGCCACTCACTTTCAATACCAAGTTCCGTCCGTTCACGCATCCATGCATCAAAATATGGTTTGAACTTTTTTGCCAGCGTGTAGCAGTAAATGTATTTGCCCAGGCCGAACCCTTTTGTCTGAATCGGCTCACTGGTCTTGTACAACGCCCCGCCGCATACAAGGTTGTCGTCTTTGAAATCGTCAACCCGGAATCGGCAAAGCTCTGCCTTACGCCGTCCACTGCACATAGCGAGAGCCACGGCACAGGCTTTTTTGTTTTGCCCGGAAGCAAGCAGGTCATCAAGTAGCTTATCCAGCGCCTCATCGCTCCACACCGTTTTCTTTCGCACCTGTTGCATAGCAGGGTTCTCTATCTTTCTTACGGTAGAACGGAACCCCTTAAACTCATCTTCATCATCCAAGATGTTCTCCACATAATTGGAGAGCGAGGAAATCGCAGACTTCAATCGCCGCACACGAGCGGGAGAATTACCGTTCTCATTGATGAGCCAATGCTGATATGCTGCGTAATCACGCTTGGAGATTTTCGGGAAAAACTTGTTCCCGTTGTTCTGTAAATTCCAAACCCAGAAAATATCAAGGTCATTTGCATAGCCCGCAATCGTCTTCGGACTGCGCTGCACAGACTGCAGATAGGCAATAAAATCCTGTTTTAGCCGGATGTTTTCCGAGTTGACCTGACTTAAAAGCTCAGGGCTTGTGATTTCGTTTTGCTTTGTTTTTCTGGGCATACAAGCCACCTCACTTTCTATAGAATTAAAAACTGGTTGCGGGCACCGGAGTTGAACCGATTCCTCAAGGTTTATGAGACCTGCGACTTAACCGCTTGTCCTGCCCGCAATATGGTGGGAGAGGTTGGATTTGAACCAACGCAGCCCGAAGGCGGCAGATTTACAGTCTGCTGTAATTGACCGCTCTACCACTCTCCCAAAGTATGGTGAGGTCGGAGGGAATCGAACCCATCGTTACCGCCGTGAAAGGGCGGTGTCTTAGCCGCTTGACCACGACCCCATGTAAAAACTTATATTCTGCGTCAAAGCAAATGCGGCGGGGTGGAGAGGTTAGACGCAGAAGCCGAAAGCGACGCCAAAACTGTTGTTGGCGTAGTTAAAGCTGGCGTTGCCGTTGCTGTAGACAAAACAGAAATAATTGCTGTAGCCAGAACGAGGAGAACGCTCCCACCAGGAGCCAGCGGAGCCACCTTTGTTCTTCACCTTCGAGTTGCCTGCCTTGTAATATGCGTACTGCGTTCCTTCTCCAGAAACGGAGTAGGTGGTGGAAACAAACCAAAATTAGAAGAGGGCTGCCCATTGCGGACAGCCCTCGCGGGTTGTTTATTGAAGTGGGACGCCGTAAGAACAGCGAACTCCCTCTGCATCGCAGATACATACCATCTGCTCTGCTTTCCCGTAAATTCGTTTCTGTACGCAGTAATCATCCATTCCGAGAAAGCTTCCTGCCATGATGGTCTTGACGCCTTGCACTTCATCAATCTTGTTATGGTGCAAGTGCCCGGACAACACGGCGTACAGCGGAGTTCTTGCCATTGTCTGCAATGCCTGCACTTTGCTGGCGGAACCATCAAAATCTCCGTGGACGCCACAGTATGTCTTGCCACGGATATTGATAAGATACATGGTGCTGTCGATTTTGACGGAGCTTCCTTCCGCTGCACCAATCGTTACATTCTCAAAGTTCTGCAATCGTGCGCCGAGATACCACTCGACCAAGTCGTCCAAACGCTCACTGAGCAAAGCGTCATCCTTGTTGGGCGTAATGCGGCTGTGATTGCCCGCCACACTGACAAACACCACAGACTTGAAATGCTTGCTCAGTTCGGCAATGAACTCTGCAATCAATTCTGAAACACCCTTGATTTGCTCAATCACATTCTCTTTGTTGGTGACAGCAATAGACTGGTGAATGTTGCCGCTGATAGCGTCGCCGTTTGACCAGACAATACAATTCTCGCTGCCGTGAGTCTCACCAATAGCAACGACCTTGTCCAGATATCGGCACATCATCTCTCTGCACACATCTGAGTTGTATGTATTCCAATGGTTGTCCACATCCGCACCGTAATGGATGTCGTTGAGACTGACCAACAGGTCATTGTCGGACGGCTCGATGTGGCACGGCTCATAGGCAAGACGAGGTAAGTTTCCGCTCCTGACTGCCTCCACAAGAATCTCGTTAAGTTCCTCCTGTCGGGAACGCTCACGAATTAGTTTGTTGAATGCATTTCTCTGGTCAAAGAACTTCTGTCGCTCCTTGAGCAGTTCAATGCGTCTGGCCTCCAGTGCAGACAGCTGCTCTTCATCGCATACGGTGCCCTCGCCGTCACGCTCAATAGCTTCGATGATGGTACGCATCCCGTACATCCTCTTCCGGACTTCACTGGAGTTGAAGCAGTTGCCCTCACCAAACAGACGCTCGCTCAAATCCTCGTACTCATCGTCTATGGTGTGGTCAACCAGCTTTCCCATAACGATGTTGCGCATTTCTTTATAGCTTGCTGTATTGGTGCCTATGGCTTACACTCCCTTTCGTTTGTCACGAGGGCGCTCCTGCCCACGCAGGCTGCGCAACAGTCTCATGGGGGCGCCCTCCTCAACCATATAATAATGATGCCGTTTTGAGTCGCTCTTCATCGTGCGCACAATGTGAACACGGGGGAACTTCTCACGAATGGCCTCTTTTTCTGATAAAGTAATTGCAATCACTGAACTATCATCCTTTGCTTCAAATTTTTATTTTATAGATTTGCTTTTATCATTCATTACAACACCCCATCAAACACGCCCTTTTGCCTTGTGTCACAACGGTTTGACGGGGGTACTTTTTGTAAACAGATTCAATTTTTCAAAGCCTGTCTTCGGCGCATTACTGAATTTACAATCTGTCTTGTGTGAAGCTCCACAGCGCAGTTGGGACAATACTTCTGCGGACGACCTTTGGCGGGCTCCTGCACCTTTACCGTCAGACCACAGTTCTCGCACTCAAAGTATTGCCCGCCATAATGCTTCATGTACTGATAGCCCAGGTTGCGGAAGTCCTGAATATGTATTGCTGTTTTACCGTTCTCCATAAAACACACCCGCACATTCAGATTGTCAATCTTTTTGGAAAACCGAATAAAACCGGCACTGCGCAGCTCTGCAAACATAAGGCTCTGCCGTTTGATAGATGTATTGATATTCGCCATCTGCATAACTTCCTTATCGGAACTGTTGACCCAATGATTGTTCTTGTCGGATGCGGCGTCCCAGTACTTGGCAACACACAACAGCGTGAACGCCAATCGCCGAAGCTGCTTTCCTTCAAGCGACTCAATCTTTCGCAGTTCGTTCTCGGTGATGTCAACCCCGTCCAACCGAATCAATGGGAACTTGGCGACATTCTTTGTCAGCTTATCCAGAATATCCGACCACTGGACGAGCGAAACAGACGGGTCGCACTGCAGCATAAAGGAGTCGAGCAGCCGCCGAATCTCTTTTTTGCTGTATTGGTTCGCATAGTAGTATCTTGAAATGCGGTTAAGCGTCTCCACGGGTTTCTGCCCAAGCTCGTGGTTGTTCAACATTCTCTCCGCCCAGTCATATTCGTTAAGAACAATGCTCATTGAATTCCTCCAGTCTTTTTTGTCTCAGGGTAAAGCGATTCCCGCAGAACACGATTTCTCCGGCGGGGTCGATAGTCGGATAAGAAATCAATCCCTCGTGCTTGTTCAGCAGATTGCAGATGATTTCATTTCCGCACATCTCCCATGCAAACCGTTTGGTCGAGCTCTTCCGGTAGCAAATGTCCAATACGATGTCGCACAGGGCAAACCGATTAGAGCAAATCTTGCTGCACTCCTGCTCAAACTCAGTGCGCATTTCCATCATCTTTGAGAAGGTGTCATACTCGTCTACCCTTTCGTAGTTCGCAAACACAGCATAGCTGCGCAGCCGGTGGTTATAATTCTCATACAGCTTCAGAATTGCGTTGTACTGTGAACGGGTATAAGCGGCGCCGCTTTTCATAACGGTGTAGTCAAACTCCGTCTCTGCACTGTGCCGTCCGAGATACCCATCAAACTCTTGCTCGAAACGGCGGCATATCCGGTTCATCACACAGTCGTGATTACCCACGGGCATCCGGGACTCATAGTAGCGGAGAAAGTCCTTTTGTCGGTCGTTCAGTTCGTTAATCGGCAGCTCCAGCAATTCATCTACCGTCATCTGGAATTCACGCATGGCATTCTTATTGGTGTTTTTTATGTATGTATTGTATTGCTTCATCAGCGCAGGATAGATAATGCGCATGAAATACGGCTTCTTATCCGCTACGATTTTCTGATAAAAGCGGCGCTTGGCGGGGTCTTCAATGGTGTTGACGCTGTGGCGGTCGTGCCATTCTCTTGGCATGGGCTTGGCAATAATACCTTTTGCCTTGTCGATAGCATTCTGCTGGAATAACTGTCCACACTTGATACGATAATCAAGCGCCTCGTATTCTTCGCTGCCCTTTTTGAATTGCGCCCGCACATCAAACATGGAAGTAATCCAGTTTGTTGTCTTCCCGATGTCATCGCCAAAGCTGTCGATGTTTGCTTGAATGAAGTCTGCCTCGGTGACGATTTTCTTTTTGGCATTACGCTGCACACACATCAGCGCAGGAAGTTCTCTCAGGTTGCGGACGAGAACATCGTTATCGGTCAGCATCACAAGGTCGCCATCTTTGTCCATGCCATTCAAGGCATGGGCAGCAGTGTCCCACGAATTGAAGATAGTGCAGGTCGTCATATACTGATACCAGTAAGCCGCCACCTCGCTGTGGTTCGGATACACCAATCGAATATTATTGTGACAGGTCATTGGTGCTCGATAGCAGGCAAGCTTCTGCGCGCCCTGTCGGCACCAGTACTGGTTATAGATTTCACCGGCCTTTAGCAGCCCCGTCACCGGCATGGCAAAGATGTGCTGACAGAGGGAGTAGGGGTCGCCGGACACAATGGAATAATTTCCGCGTACCTTCAACACACCCACCTTAGCCTCGTTAATGCGGTTCTTTATCATCTGGTAAACGCTGCTCTGAACATAGGGGTCGTTAAGAATGTGGGGCTCAATCATCAACGCCTTTATAAAGTCGTTTTCCATGCAGCCGACATTCTCTTCGTTCAGCCCTGCGCCTTTGAGAAACAGAACGGTTTTTGCCCAATCGGCATACAGCACATCCTTTATCTCATCCATTGTTGGCTTGATGAGCTGCTCCATATCTGCGTCATCCAGTTCATAGCTCTGGATGAACTGATAGTTCAGTGTTCTCTCACTTTCCAGCTCTCTGGGACAGGTCTTCGCCACGCCGAAGGTATAACCGTTGCGGAGACAATTCTGCACATAGTCATCGCAGCTGTCATAGGCGTCCCACAGCTTCAGCATGGATGTTGTCAGTATCAGTTCCACATTCCGCACATCCACATCGTTACCCCATGCGTCCTTGACAATGTAAGTCCCTGCGATATTCTCGGCGAAGTCCAAAAAGTCAAAGGTAAATACCATACCCTTCTCCCATGAGAATCTGGTGTTCACTCCGCTGACAAGATAGTCAAGTTCAAGCTCCTCTGACCAACGCCTTGCCAGAGATGGAAGCATCAGGCCATATCCGTCTGACTCCTTAAGCTGCACCGTCGTTTGCTTACGCTCCTCCATCACAGGTTCGCCGTCGCCCTCATCGTTCAGGTAAATGATATCGGACAGGAACTCCGTCTCACAGTCGCTCACCACCAGAATACCGTGCGGCATAGACACGGGGATGGATGCGCTGCAAGTCAATGCGTTATAAGCTTCCAGTTTGGCAGGCACCATCGCCTTTTCCATATTGCGACCGTTGTTGATACGCCTGCGGATTTCATCTGCGTGCCGTTCGCTGACAAAGACAATCGTCTCATTCTTGACGCCGCCATTCGTCCCCAAGAGCCGCTGATACTTGATGCCGTTAATGCTGAATCCACGGCAGGCACGGTGGTAGTCTTTTTCCTTGTCGATGATTACGCACAGATAATCCGGCTTGAACTGGATGGTATCCAGCTGAGCATAAAGCTGCTTGATACGGCGGCGGTTCTGCACACTGTTCTGCTCTTTGCGCAGACGCCGAATTTCCATCTTGATTTCCTTCGCTCTGGCCTCAGCATCGGTAATTCCGTTCAGCTCATCCAGCCAGCGCAATACCTGGCTGTCTGCAAGCGAAATGACCTCATCGTTTCGTCGCGCTTCCGCTATAGGCAGCGTCAGCTTCCACTTGGCCTTTCGCAGTCTGCTGCTATGCAGTTTGAAGATATACTTCTGACATACTAACTGTTTTGCCAGACTTGCTCACCTCACAGTTGTATTATATTTAATTGCTATGATAGGAGAAAAATAAAAGCCTTACTCGTAGTCTTCGGCTGTATATTGGAACCATTCTCGGTAAAAGCGCATCCGCTCGCGCTCTATGTATCGTTCCAGCTCCGCTTCGTTTTCAAGCGGGTTCTCAAGAATCTCCTCCTGCTTGAGCCACAGATCATCGGAATCTTCATATGTATAAGGGTAACTATTCTGCAATCGTCTTTCCTCCGTTCGTCGTGTCTATCCAATTTATGAGCAACTCTCTCATGCGCTTGCTCGGTATGTATAGGTTAATGGGGCGGTCATCACGAATGGCGCTTCTCCATATCCACTGCAGCATCTCTGACAGTGCGAAGGCATCCGCATCAATAGTAATATTCTGGGCATGGAAGAATTTCATGATGTTGGGGTCTGCAAACCGGTTGACCATGTATGCCACATCGGTACGGTCTTTGTACTCATTGGTCGCTCTGGCACTGGTCTGTAAAAAGTTCTTTCGGAACCTTCCTGTTTTGCTGTCCACCAGTTTGTTTACATCGCTCTTGTAGCAAGTCCACAGTCGTGTATCCTGACCACCGCCTTGGACACTTTGAAAGAACTTCTTCATGCCGTTTCGCAGCGTGCGAATCTCAGCGTTGTTATACCCCCGTTTGTCGTACCATGACTTGGACAGGGTATAAGTCTTGTCCCCAACAGCATTGAGTTTTGGGCTGTCCACAATATGTATCAGGTCGTGGTAATCCAGGGGCGGCGGTTCGTCCGGCCTGTCAGAGAATCGATAACCATTGGCGTCGCTCTCCACACCAACTACTCTGTAGTCAAACCCGAAATAATCCAGGTATGCTTTCTGGTACTGTCCATTGAAAAGATAGGTCAACATGAACACTTCGTCAAATGAGCGAAGTAGTTCTGGATTGAGAATGTTCAGCAGCGCATTGTCCAGCCGGAATAGTGAGCGGGTGTTCGCCATCTCCTTGTAATCGCTAAACCGCCCGGTGTACTCCTCATCTTTCCACTGGATGCATCCGTCTTCTAAAACTTCAGCGAGTTGTGTGACAATCAGGTCGAAATCCTTATCGGTGATATTCAACCTCTCTATCACTTGGATGCTCTCATCTACGATAAGAGAATAGTGCTTCTCTCGAATTAGCTTCAGCGCCTCGTCATCCATCAGATAAAACAGTGAATGCGTTGCGGAGACATTGTGCCCAAGACGAAGGTGGAGCTTCAACTCAGATGACTTGCTCATGTGGTCACTGTCCGGTTGGTCAAAGTCGCAGCGTTCGCAGATACGCCCGACCTCGTCCAGATATGGGGTGATGTACAAAAACCGTTTGTTGTCCTTGTGCCGGTTCATGTAACGAATAGCTGCCGATGATTTACCTCTACCCATACGGGCGTCAACAATAGTTATCTGGTTCATTTGGTGGTGTCATCACATCCTTTCTGCGTATTTTTGATTAACCAAACCATCCAAAAATTTTTAGGACACAAAAAAGCCGCTCGACTGGTTATACTGTCGCTATCAACGCAGCTCCTGTAACCTGCTTTGAGTAGCTTTTTTTATGCTCTTTTTTCAAACTCCTCCTTCTTTATAACCTTTGAATCGAAAAGCCCTGTGTCACAAGGACTTTCCGAAACGGCCAGGACACTCGGTGTGTCCTAACTTGTTTATCCGATATGCGATTATCAAGGTGCAGCAGATGGTCGTCACGCCATCAAAATCTCAGTCTCTCCAATGTCACTATCGACCAGATAGTTGTGATTGACGCTGCCGAGGTTGAGGTTCCGATAGGCTTCATCAATCTCTTCGCTGGTGATGCCGATGTAGTCCAGAGTCTGAGCAGCGGTGGAGTGACCAAATATCTTCTGGAGAAGCAGCAGCTTGCGGGGGTCGTTGCCGCTCATCACCATCTGATGATAGGCGAAGGTCTTACGCAGTGTATGGGTCGCCATACGATTACCAAGGCCAAGGTCTTTAGCGATACCCTTAAGCATAAGGTCAACGGCCTGCTTGCTGATAGGCTTGTTTTCGTTCACTCCATTATTGGACTGGCTGCGGAACATATAGTCGCTGAGGTGAACGCCGGGCGTGTTCTCAAGGTACAGGGTCACAGCTTCTACAACTGCTGTGTTGATGGTGATATAGCGGTTGCGCTGACGCTTGCGGGTGTTTCTCGTCTTCTTCTCCAGAACAGGAAAACGGTCACGGAAAGTGCAATCATCGTTGATGATGTGAGTGAACCGAAGTACACGGAGGTCACTGATACGAAGTCCAAAGTTGATACCAACAATGAACAGCATATTATCTCTGAATCGCTTCTGTCCAATCAGGAACTGAGAGATGCGGATGATGTCGTCCATGCTCTTGATTGGCTCGGCGGAGTGCTCGACAGCAAGGTCGGTATGTACCTCTTCAGCAGCGGGGGCGATGAGGCCAGCCTTGAGCTTACGGCAGCTCTGCTGGACGGTGGCAATGTCGATGACGGTTGAGGGCTTGGCCTCCTGTGTGAAGTCGATGTGGATTATCTTAGCCATCGTAGCTCTCCTTTCTCAATCAAAATGTAGTCTATTTAATTATCTTGATTATACCGATATTATACCACATTCCTTTATGGAATGTAAGTATAATTAGTAGACAACATAGGGAAAACAGTGAAAAACAGAAGCATAAATAACAGGCGGCGTAGTTAAGCCCTTTTCTCTTTTGGACAAGCTGAATCCTCATCACAAGCATCCACGCAAAGGGCTTAACCAATCATGTTCCTCTGGACATTCTTTGCCGAGAAAGCAAGTAAAATCAAGGCGTGTGGGGCTTGCAATAAAAAGTGATGGTTTGGGTCAGATGAACCGACTACATCTGTTTGCGCTGTCGGCGGGGGCTGAAAAGACCATAACCGCCCCCTACTTGCCATAGCACCGAAAAGGCAAGTAGACACCACAGCGGCAACGGCAACACGACAGGCGGCAAGCAAGGCGGGGACAGTTGCAACAGGGTACACCCCTTGCGGCTATAGGTGTATGTCAAAAAATTGTGTTGACATTGTATGCAAGTGGTGCTATACTTGTTCATGCCGAACAAGGCAAGCGGGACACCACAACACCACAACACCACCGCAAGCCAAAAACACCAACGGCAGAAAGGAAACACAAGATGAACACGAACACGAAAGCAACCGCACAGGCGAAAGCCAACACCACCACCGAAAGCGCATTTGAAACAGTCAAGCGCAACTATGAAACTGCCCTTGCACAGGGCAAGGACACCGCACAGGAATTGACCGCCCTTGCAACCGCCGTTGCATATTCTGTCATCAACAAGTGCATTGACCCACAGCGCAAGACCGCCGCACAGCGGGACACCGCAAGCAACACCGGATTTAACCCCGCTATGGTAGCACTGAAAAGAGGCATAGCCGCTGACCTTGCCACGCTGGACAACACCCGCCGCAACGCCAACGCCGCAACCGCCACAACCTACAACGCCGACGGCGATTTAGTGACCGTCACGGCGGACAAGGACGCCGCCGCCGCCCTTGTTGACCTTATGGAAACAACCCTTTCCGACGGTGTAGACCTTGTGCAGACCGCCGCCCTTGCCATTTTGGAACAAGCCGCCGAACACGCCAACGGCGAAAGTTGGCTTGACAGCAAATACACCGTTCGCCGCCTGTCCCGCCGTGTCTATATCCGTTCGGACGAAAGCGCCGCATATAGGGACGATGAAACAACCCCCATTCAAGAGGTTTACAGAGCCGTTCGGCAAGCCGTCCAAAATTCCCGCGCCGTCCAGACTGACCCCCGCAACGGGTACAGCTACATAGAGGATATGACAGCGGACGGACTGGACACCATTTACTACCGTATGGGCAAGTACACCGATTTAGGCGGGTACGATTGCAACGGCAATTACACCACCGACAGACAAGCCGCCGCCGACTATGAAACGCTTGTCGCAAGTCTGAACTTGACCGACAGGCAAGCGCAGATTTTGCGGTTGCGTATGCAGGGCAAGGGATACAAGGCGATAGCAACCTATTTAGGCGTAACGCAAAGGGCGATTGCAAAGACCGTGGGACAGATACAGACGAAAGCCACGGCGGCGGGACTGACCCCGCACGGACTGACCACCGCACAGGACTAAACCGAACACAACACCGCACGAAAGGCGGGGGCAAAAAGCCCCCGCCCTTTTCTTTTGGACAGCCCCCGCAACCGCAAGGAACGCCCCGCCGCCCCGCCGCTCACAGGGTACACCCCTTGCGGTTAGGGTTGACGGGCAACGCCCCGCAAGGCAAGCCACGGAATACAAGCGGAGATGTTCGCCACTTCCGGGAATGGCAAGCCAACGCACTATTGAGCGAATGTCAATAGAGTACCTTTGCTATCAAAGGCGTCGCCGGTGCATGAGAGTTAGGCTCATGGTACGAGATAGTGAAAATCCCCGGAGGTTTGCGCCTATGAACCTAAGTGCGGCTTGCATAACTGATGGCTATACAAGAACGACTTTTGAAAGTAAGTAGTATCGTCCGAGTTTTCTACCCAAGGGTATTGTGCTCCGAGGAGCCGAAAGCAAGGGCATATAGATATGAAAGCCGAATTTGGTCAAGTATTGCGAATTGAACAGAACAGTCCCCGATAGAAATGAGTATCGGAAATGGTGCGTGTTCCGTTCGATACTGCAACGGCTGTGGGGAAAAATATACCCCATGCGCCGAAATGCAGAGCCGGAACCATTTCAAATATCGGGTTTATCATTGATAGAGCCGCCGAGGGTTTTCTTCGGCGGCTTCATTGAGTGATAAACCTGTTATCACCCAAGAAAAAACTGTGAAAGGGGTATTTCAAAATGACCAGAGAAGAAAACATCGCCAAATTGGCACAGTTGCGCTCTGACGCCGAAGCCCTTGTCAAGGATTACAATGATGCAATCCAGAACGGCAAGTATGAGGACGCAACCAAAGCGGAAAAGGCTATGACCGAAAAGGTCAATGAGTACACCGCTACTGTCCGGGATATGTGCTTTGAGGACTGCAAAAACACTGATAATCCCATGCTCACCGCAGTCACGACCTTGTCCTATGTTACCATCGGGGTCAAGGACGAGCAGAAGGGCGATGACAAGGTTCCTGTCCGCACTATCGTGGATAAAGAGCGTCAGATTGACCTGCTCAAGCTCCACAAGTATTGCGGCAAAATCGGTGCCAACGAGAATTGGGCGCATATCGCCCAGAAGATGAACTTTCTGCTGACCGCACAGAAAGCCGTGGATTTGGGTATCGACCCCAAAGCGGTCAACGACAGTTACGCTATGAGCGAGATTGCCCGTGAGTTTGACATGGGCAAGAACCCCGTGAGCAAGACCAATCTGCTCAAGACTTTGCAGACGGTTATCACCGCCATGCTGGGCGAACAGTATAAGGCGACATCTCACGATGTCAACTTCCTGATGTCCGTGTATTCCAAGAAGAACCGCAAGGCTCTGACCGTCACCTGTTCCAATCACCGGTATTTCCGCAATTATCTGGCTGAGGTTTGCCATCGCATCGTCACCGGCAAGTCCTACGAGTTGGACTATCGTACCAAGAAAGACAACTAACTGCGGGTTTTGAAGAACCGCCGCCGAACCCATGCCAATGCTGGCAGTTTTGTAGAATGGGTAATCGTCCGGCGGTTTTTCTTATGCCTAAAGCCGCCAATCCACAAAAGGAGTTTTTCATATGTCCTATGATGTTTTCAAAGAACGGGTAAAAGGGCTTGTGAACCGTTCCGGTTCTGCTGTGAGGTTTTCTCACGAGGATGGGCGGCATATCGCCCGCTGCTCCGATGGCGTGACCATCATCGGAAATGTGTCTTGCCCACGAGTTTTGGTCAAATGGGGAAGCGGTCATTCCGCTTACGCTGATATATAAGTTTTTCGCATTGGTACGCCGTAGGTAAAAGGGAAATTGGCGGCGTTAAATGAGGTGGGGAGCCAGTGCGGTTGCCGTAATGCGGCTTATCGAGTTTTCGATAAACGGTCACAAGCCCGTGTAAACGCAGAGTGTGGTAATTACATAGTGGGAGGGTTCCGATATGGCAGGTTATGCAAGAAAATCGCTCACAAGAAACCAACGCCGCCGGAAAGTCGTCGAGCAGAAGCTGATGGGTATTGCGCTCATCGCAATTTGCGCCCTGATGTTCTGGCTTGCGTCCACCGGGGTTACACCGGAGGAAAAAGACTGCACGGCGGTTCTTCTCATCGCCCCCATCGGGTTATATATGCTTTTCTCAAAGCAAATCGTAATCCTCTGATTTCCCGGTTTGCTGCCTTTCACCATAGCACCGTCGAACTCAGCGCAATAATTGCAGGGTTTCCGAATTGAAAACGACAGGGGTTTCAGAATGGTAATGGTGAATGGTTTGCAGACACATAGGAGGCAATATGGTTTGGCACTTTGGTATCCACGGAATCTTTGAAATCCGGCGATATGGCTTTGGCGGAGTGTATCTGATTATCGGGGAAACATGGTTTACCTTGAAGCGAGGTTCGATGCCGTAAGGCTGGCACGGTACGATTCCGTGGAGTGGTTTTCCACTTAACGCTTAGTCCTTGTAATAGTGAAGGTAAGTGAGGGGGCACCCAAAATTCTGAAAGCTTTACAAGGCGTTGGGGACTACGAAAGTGTCCAAGTGTTATGGAAATGCTGCCATGACCACGGGATAAGATTAAAAAGTGCATCCTTGGAAGTCGGAGTATCGCGGCTGTATCCGTTTGGTGAAACTTCCTCCCGTTATCAACAATGGAAAGGGGCTTACAATGAAAAAGTTCTGGTCTTTCCTTTTGATTTTACTCATGGTTTCCTGCTGTGGCTGCTCCAAATCTCCGCAAACACTGACGGTAAGCGTCTACGGCGGTGAAACGGTAATCAACCATTACGAGGAAATTGAGAAGGGCTTCCTGTCTGCGCTGGAGGCGAATGGTTTGCGCGACTATCGGCTTGTCGATTCATCTGAGTTGACCACAGAACTGCTGGAAAACCGCAACGGTATCACAGTCATTGAGCGTTGTATTGGCATGGCGATAAATGCTGAAGCCGGTGATGGCGTGATTTTGAACTCCTCGGCAAATAGCGGATGGTATATTGCCTGCCCGACAGATGGCTGCTATATCCCGTACAAGATTGGGGATTACCAGATGCGGGATGGAACAGTTTTTCTGTCCTATATGGTATATAACCCTGACAACAATTACATCGACGATATTATGGAACGATATGATTTCATTCTTGATAGAGGATTGGAGGTCGGCGGTATGTATGAGTTCCGTCATGTCAATGGACACATCGAGGTTTTTCTCGATGGCGAGTTTCAGTTTTCTGCCGATACCATGCAGGAAGCATATAGCGAACTGAAAGCGGGTTGACTGGCTTACGGTTCATCCAATAAAGGAAAGGGGCTGATTTATTGAACAAGGAAGAGATGATTTCTGCTCTCGCACACCGTACAGGGATGACAAAGGTAAACGCCCGTGTCGCTTTGGACGCTGTTTTTCAAATCATCACAGACACTTTGTCTGCCGGTGAGAAAATCAAGCTGACGGAGCTGGGCGTTTTTGAGGTAAGAGAACGAGCGCCGAGGGTCGGCAGAAATCCCAAAGCCAATGTGCCTGTCCCGATTCCTGCCAAACGGGTACCATTCTTCAAGCCCAGCGAAGGGCTGAAAGCAGCCGTTGAACGCGGCAAGTAATCTATCAAAAATCAAAGATTAGGAGAACAAGTTATGACCACTGAAAAGATGACCGTCCATAAGGCGCTCTGTGAGCTGAAGACGCTCGATGCTCGTATCCAGAAGAGCGTCCAGCAGAGTACATTCGTTTTTGCCAACAAGCACAGCAACAACAAGGTTGCTGGTGTTAGCATCGGCACTTACAGCGAGGAGATTCGTGCTGCATATCAGTCGGCAAAAGACCTCATCGCTCGCCGCGACGCTATCAAGCGTGCGGTTACGCTGTCCAACGCTACTGTTAAGGTGACGATTGGTGGCAAAGAGTACACGGTTGCCGAGGCAATCGAGATGAAGAACCACGGTATCCCGCTGAAGCAGTTGCTTCTCAAGAAGCTGGACAATGACAATCGCCGTGCCCGTCTTGAGGCGGATAAGAACAACGGCGATATGCTGGAGATGCGTGCCGACGAGTATGTCAAGTCCCTCTACGGCAATGTTGATATGAAGGGTGCCAGCGACGAAATCAAAAAGGTTCGCGCTGACTTTATCGCCGCTCAGACGATGGAGATTGTTGACCCCATCAACATTACGACAGAGCTGACTACGCTGGAAAAGGAAATCAATGACTTCGTTGTCGAGATTGATTCCGCTCTGTCTGTGTCCAACGCTCTGACTGAGCTGGAAATCGCCTATTAAGCAATCAACTTCGCTGCCGCCCGAAAACCCTGAATCATATACCTTCTCTGTTTTCGCCAAATACAGATAAGTAAAGTAAAAAAGAATTTGGCTCCAGCCTGCTAAGCTGTCTATACTGCTTTTGTAATGGGTTTTACAAAATCAAATTATGATGAAAAGAGTCACTGCAATCAAGCGACATAAGATGAATGTCGGCTTGGTTCTGGTGAAACATCACTGTAAAACTCAAACATCCGGATGGCCGTGTGTCCACCAACTGGAGATAAATGGAGGTTAAAATGCGACGGATAAGAGTGCATATCGACATTCCCAATAAGGAAGTTGTCGTTAAACGGGGTTTCTTCGGTTCCACCGTCCGGTATTCCGGTGGGTGGTGGGATGATTACTCCATTGCCGAAATCATCAAGCATTTTGAGGAGGAAGAAGATGGACGAGGACATGATTGCTGATACCCTCAATGTTGGCGATAAGGTCGAATGTGTTCGGGACTCGCCGGACAATAATGATAGCATCGCTATTGGAATGCAGGGAGTTATCTGTGTTATCGTTGACTCCTCTCCGCATATCGGAGTCAGATGGAACGAAAAAGTCGTTGGAGGTCATGACTGTCACGGGGCGTGCTCTCATGGATACGGATGGTTTGTTGCTCCCCGTGATATTAAGCGCATTGATGACGATGATGAGTTTGATGCTGACACAACAGAGTTTGACAAGCTCTTTGAATCTTTCTCAAGGGAGGCCATCTCATGACGGTTTTGGATTTTATAAGAGCGCACTTTTCGCTGGACTCTCAGGTCGATAACCTGCTGGTTCGGCGCAACACAGACGGTTTCTGCGAGACGCTGTACAACGGAGCTATCGATGACGAGCGTTACATGAAGCCCGAAGTGAAGTGTGCCACAATCAGAAAGTGGTGCCTTCCTCGGCGTGGGAGTTCCGTTATCCTTATTGTCGAGTAAAGGTTCTGGCCTTATGCGGGTATGCTGGAATCGGCAGACAGGCAAGCTTGAGGTGCTTGTGTCCATCAGGGCGTGTGAGTTCAAATCTCACTACCCGCACCACGGAGCCCTTCTAACAAATATGACTGGGGCAAGATTACCGGCTAACGGCTTTCCAATAGAGAGTACGCCTGTAATGACAAAATAGTTAGTCAGATGGTGGTTGGCTGACCTAAAGGCCACTTTCAGACGCAGGATTGGTGGAATTGGCAGACACGGCGGATTCAAGTCCCGCTGCCTTCGGCGTAAGAGTTCAAGTCTCTTATCCTGCACCATTAGCTTTGCCACGGTGTTGTGTCCTTTCAGTAGCTCCCTCCTTTTCGTCCGTCGTTCATCGTTTTCCTTTCAAACGGCAAAGCTGCTGTGGAATCCAAGCGTGTCCACCATTCAGGGCGCACCGTAACAGCCGGTTTATGCTTCCGTAGCTCAGTTGGTAGAGCACCGCCCTTTTAAGGCGGGTGTCATGGGTTCAAGCCCCATCGGGGGCACCAATTCTATTTCGTGAGGAGGTCATCTATCATGGGGGTTCATATTTATGTGGCCGCAAATACAGTGTGGGCTTTTTTTCAAAGCCATAAAGACCGCCTGTCAAAGGAGATGGTCGTCATTGCAGAGAACAAGGACACAGAGTATGCGGTATATCTTACCGAGGATAATGCGCTTCCTTTGTTTTCCGTGTGTAAGGGCGATGCAAAACCGGAGTATGAGGAGTGTGTTCTGACCGAGACAGGTTGTAATGAAGCGGCGAAACGCCTGTATGCACAATATCTTTTCCCTGTCATGGTTGTTGATGGGAAGAAATGCCCGCCGGAATTGCCGGAGGAAGAACCAGAAGATTTGACTCGGCAGGATATGGAGGATGCTCAGTATGAGCGCGAGGACGAGCTTTCTCTCGCTCTGTGTGATTTCCTGTCCGTTGTCTTGCAGGAGTCGATAGACAACAGTCCTGAAATCATGGATACATACGGAGAAATGTTTGTAAACGAGGTCTTAGACCACTTCTTGGAGTACCTCGCTCAGGAGCAGTGCCTGCCAATTTACCGCCCCATGATTATCACGGATGAAGAAACTGGCTGCGAGGTCTATACGGAGTTTCCGTATGAGGATGATGCTGGTTATCCAGTGGATGATGAAGAGTTTAGTGGAGGCTTTTGGGATGATATTAAGGGCGGCGGTCTGAGATGACCCGCCCTTCTTTTATGGGGAGTTGGCCGAGTGGCTTATGGCGGCGGTCTTGAAAACCGTTGACGGTGATGAGCCGTCCGTGGGTTCAAATCCTACACTCCCCGCCACATTTTTTGATTGGAGGTCTGTGAAATGCCAAACTGTTTGGATAATATGCCATGGCGTTCCTTAAAGGGGCTTGGAAAATATGCGGCTGATTTCTTGCAGCTCGGAGATTACCGCAATGTTGTGCTGAAGAACGGTGCGCAGGTTCAGTTTCGCATCATCGGCTTCAATCACGACAAGACGAGCGACGGTTCTTTGGCTCCTATCTCTTGGGAGATGGTGGATTGTCTGCCTAACACTTACCCCTGGAACAGGCGCGACACCAATGAAGGGTCGTGGGAAGCAACGCAGATTCGCCATCGGCTCAACGATGCGGACGGCGACATTCATCGTCTGATTCCCGACGAGATTTTGGATGTTGTCACACCAGTCATTAAGCAGACAGCTGATGTGTACACTGGCGAGAATCGTATTATCGAGACGCTGGACTCTTTCTGGATAAAGTCTGAGAAGGAATTGTATGGACGCAATATTTACTCCGCTCCCGGTGAGGGGCATTGGTACGAGTGGTATCGTCAGGAAGATGTCGCATGGTTTAAGCTCCGCAACGGTAATCCTGATTACACCATGTTGCGTTCTCCTTATTCTGGCAACAGCTATGGTTTCTGTCGTGTCTACAGCAGCGGCTCCGCCGACTATAACTACGCCACCAGCAGTCGTGGCGTCGCTTTCGGCTTCTGCACTTAAAGCTGCATGGCGTAGCCATCAGCTTTTGCCCGAACCAGTAAAATCAAATAGCTTTTTACAAGCGCCCGGCGCTCCGCGAAGGAGACCGGGCGCGTTTCATACCCACAACGGCTCCAACCTCCTCGTGGTGTGGGCGGATAACCGAAAGGTGAACAAATAGGAGTACATCAGTATTGAAGGAGTACATACATCATGGCAAAAATCACTATCGCAGGCGACGCAGCTGTCGTAACTTCCGCAATGAAGCTGGAGGACATCAAGACCATTGAGAAGTATCGTCCCAAGGAGCTGGTTCTCAAGGGTGGCGAGGACGGCAAGGAGCCTATCTTCGCTGTGGGTACCACCAATGGTGCCGGTAACATCAACGCTTTCGGCGCTTCTTTCGGCGCTGAGACCCGCGACGATGAGAAGCTGGCGTGCATCACCCTGTTCCTCGACGGTGTGACCGGCGATGTTAAGGACTGGGTCGCTGACCGTCTGGGCGCCGCCATCATCAGCCTCAACAAGCTTGAGGAGAAGCTGCCTGCCGTTCTCGATGAGATTGCGGCTGAGAAGGCAAATGTGCTGAGCAACATCACGGTCGCTCAGTAATCACTGGTCGCAAAGGGGCGGCTTATGCCGCCCCCTTCCGTTCACAACAAAACAAATTTTGAATTAAAGGAGAAACATTATGATTAAGGTTACTGTTGGCAACAATGTCAAGCGCGAGTCCGTTATCATCGACGAGTCCACCACCCTGCGTGCCTGTCTGGAGGCGAACGGTGTTGACTATACCCGTGGCGTCATGCACCTCGACGGGTCTTCCCTGAACCCCGGCGACCTCGACAAGACCTTCGCTCAGTTCGGTATCACCGAGAAGTGCTTCCTGCTGAATGTGGTCAAGGCCGATAACGCCTGATTCACAAGCAATAGACCAATTGAGCCGCCCATTCGGGCGGCTCTTTCTATGGGGAATTGGCGGAACAGGCAGACGCTGCGGACTTAAAATCCGCTGGTGCATACCATATCGGTTCGACTCCGATATTCCCCACCATATAACAAAATGAATAGAGGTGTTCCTATGTTCAAAACAAGCATTTCGTCAACGCCGTTTACTACGGAAGCTGCCAATAGCTACTTCACCAATATCACCGGCGGTGCTTTCGGAAACGACTGCTCTTTCCTTGCGACGCTTCGTGCCTTAGTTGCACCTCGAATCAAAGAGGGAGAGTCCGTCAATTTGGTGTTCGGTTCTTCCGATTATACGGCAGATACTATTCGGAGTGTCCCAGCAGATAGAGCCGTCATGGCTATTTGCAACAACTATGATATGAACACGACCGGTCAGGTCATCATTCACAGTCTGCGTGCAGATTCGGATAGCAACCTTACCAACATGAAAATTATTGTTGACAAGTTCGTTTCCGTGTTTGCAGGGTATCACCGGCTTGAAAAGTTCGCCGAGTTTTACCGCAAATCCTTTGCCGTGGATTGCTACATCAATCCTGAGCTTAAGAGTGTTATCATCTTTGCGGACAATCTTGACATTCGCAAAATGCACTACTTGCAAGTATCTATCCTCGCATTCCTGCCGTGGTATCTGAATCAGCAGGAGGGTATCACCGAAGATGAGCTTGCATTGGTCAAATCCCTCCGCGAAAAGAGCTCAGAAGACTATGAACGCTGTCTTGCCAAGCTTGCAGAACGGTACGATTTCCGCACAGCAAGAATCCGTCAGCTGCTGAAGGGTTTTGAAACTCGCTATGAGCAAGTTGAGTGTGACCGTGTCAGGCAGGTAATTCAAAATATCGATAGAGAAATCACCCGTCTAAATGACAATATCGGTGAGCAGTTCACAAAGCGTAATGAACAGTGTATTCGCTTGCTGGGACTTGAGCAGAAAGTTGCCGATGGCGGTGAGGACTCTGAAATCATGGAGTACTTCCTGTGTAATACCAAGCTGGTTCTGGAGCGTGTGACCAATACCGATATGTACTTCACGGTCAAGGATTGTCTGGAATATTTTGACCGGGATATGGCAGAACAAATCATTAACCACGCTACGAGTTTCGTGTACCGCCCCGACGGAGGCTCCGGTCATACAGGCGCAGCTGCTGAGAAAATGAAGAAGCTGATGACTGAAATCTTTGTCAGTGAAGAGCCGCGTCTGAGAATTCGTGTCTGTGCTTCCTACCGTTTTGACCTTAATGGTAGCGTTGCTCCCAATGGGCATCGGGATTTTGGCGCGGAGTATGGTGACTACCTCCCCAATCCCCATATCAATGATTACAACTGCATGGGTAATTATACCACCACTATCAATCGGCTGCTTAGGAACCACGACTATATTGGCGCTTTGGAGCAGTGCGTTGCTTCCTGCAAGAGCCTTAACTGGGGAGACTCTGCTGTCATGACTTCGTTTATGCGGTCTATGTGGGGCAACGGTAGCAACAATCGCTGCATTGAACTGCCCGATGGCCGTATCGTAAAACCCAACGAAGCCATCAGCTGGTTGGAGCAGCAGGAAACGCAGGCAAATGAGTAAGCGGAGGAGACGCAAAATGAGTAAACCCATTAAGATGACCGAACAGTACATGGCTGAGTGCCGTGCAGATTTTGAAAAGGCTTTGCAGCTTACAAAGCTTGCAGATGGGAAACTGTCTTTCACAAAGGTGTTCACTTGTGGCGACAGAAAAGCAACTGTCGTCTTTACTGCCGGAGCATGGGCGAAGATGGCACTCCTCGTCAAAGAGTTTGATAAGGAGGTCGCTTGGCATGGCGTTGCACATCGTGCAGCTGACGAAGCCGTAGATGAGTACATCATCGAAGACATCGTGGTTTATCCGCAGGAGGTCTCCGGAACCACGGTTGAGATGGATACTGAGAAGTACGCTGAGTGGTTGATGCAGAATGCAGACGATGAGCGTTTTAACAACATTCATATGCAGGGACATTCCCATGTCAATATGGCGACCAGCCCATCTTCCGTAGACCTCAATCATCAGGAGGAAATCCTCAATATGCTGGGGGACGACGACTTCTACATCTTCATGATTTGGAACAAGTCATTTGTCAGTACAAATAAAATCTATGACCTCAAGAAGAATGTCCTGTTTGAAGATAAGGACATCACCGTCAAACTTGAGGGTGAACATGAGGGGCTGGCTGAGTTCCTCAAGACCGCCAAGGATATGGTAAAGCAGAAAAGCTATACCTACGGAAACTATGGTGGATATAGCGGATATAGCGGCAATCGTCCACCTTATTCCGGAGCCCCTTATAATCCTCTTCCGGGCAGCAAAAAAGATGAGAAGGATGACAAAGACGGCAAGAAGTCTGATAAGAAATCAGAGCAAAAATCCGAAAAGGCCGAGAAGCCGCGCACAAGAATCGGTGCAGGTTGGCAGGGGAAGAATAGCTGTCAGCAGTCCATGTGGGATGAAGACGATGATGGTTCCGTATATCCCTATGGCGGCTACAGCGACCAGTATCTTGGAGGTGAGTAACAATGGCAATGGATTTGTCCAAAAGCTACGAGTATTTCCAGCCTGAAAAGGTTGAGGCTCGCATTAACATTGTTGGATGTGGTTCTGTTGGTGCAACGCTGGCAGAGAACCTCGTCCGTCTTGGCATCACCAATCTCGCTCTGTGGGATATGGATGTTGTGAATCCGCATAATCTGGCAAACCAGATTTTCCGCCAGCAGGATATTGGCCGCCCCAAAGTGGAGGCTCTGGCAGATATCCTGTTTGAAATCAATCCCGAAATTAAGGACGACCTCAAGCTTTATGGCAAGGGGTGGAGTGGGCAGCAGCTTTCCGGATATGTCTTCCTTTGCGTAGACAATATCGAACTTCGTCGCCAGATTGTTGAAAAGCACTTCGACAATCCCTATGTCAAAGCAATGCTGGACTTCCGCACTCTATTGGAATCTGCACAGCATTATGCTGCCGACTGGTCTGACTACAAGATGAAGAAAGACTTGCTGAACTCCATGAACTTCAGTCATGAAGAGGCGTCTGAGGAAACACCTGTCTCCGCTTGCGGTGTTACACTGGGCGTTGCGCCAACCGTCAGGGCTATCTGCGCACTCGGCGTCGCCAACTTTGTCAACTTCATTCGTGGCAAGGGACTGAAAAAACTGATTATCTTGGATGCGTTCAACTTTATGTTGGACGCTTTTTAATCAGCGATGAGAAACGAAAGGAGGGCGGTGCATTATGGATACTACCGTCGAACGCCTTAAGGTCGGCACACAGGTCATCATTGGTTCTTACGGAGTCAACAATGATGAACCGCACCCCGTTGTTTGGCTGAAAGGTAGTCCAAACTGCGATTTTATCACCGAGTGCGCCGTGGATTATCTTTGCTTTGATGCACCGGAAAGAACTGGAGACGGCAGGCGCAATCTTGGTAATCCCGACTATCGTCTGTCCAATATTTATACATACCTAAACAGCGACAGAGACGATTGGTTTCGCAAAACTCATGAAGCAGATGTCCCTCCGAATAATGTTTTCAGCAGCCGAGCACAAAGCTATCGCAACCATTATGGGTTTCTATACTTCTTTGAAGATTATGAACTCGATAGCTTGCAGATGCAGCAGTATGTGGTTGACGGTGAGACGCTCAGTTCCCTCATTCGACTTCCTACTATCACCGATATCCTTGATGACCAGTTGAAGCTGAAGCTGTTTTCCAAGAAAGGTATTCGTCCCAAAGCAACAGAAGACTGTGCTGATAAAAAAGGCCGGTTTGGTAATTTCAGTTGGGAGTCTTACATGAACTTCTGGTTGGCAGGCAAGCAGGATGGATTTAGAGACTATGCTTTGGCTCTTAGTAGGTCTGGGTATTGTGAGAGGAAATATCCCCGTGACTGCGCGGGGCTTAGGCCGATGTGCCGGCTGAAACCGGAAACAGTGGTAGAGGTTGATGAAAACGGCGTAGCCCACATCAAACCATACGCATTGAAAAACGAAACCTGCACAGATGCAGAACTGTTCGAGCTATTAGGTGTGGCGCAGCCTTAAAATGCGCCATTGAACTGTAACGAATTACCCTTTTCGGGGGCTTCACGCCAAAGGCTGAAGTAACAAATTGTCGGGGAGGAAAACACCGCCTGCCCAGAGGTCGAACCAGTGACTCCTCCGGAGCCACCGAAGGCCTTGGACATCCACCAGGGAACCAACAGCCGGAATAACACAGCAAACCCGGCTTGTCAAGTATTATCCTTCACAAAACTCACCCAAATCACGACAATTATCCTCAACTTATCTAAAAATGATACTGGCAAATGCAGCTCACTCAGCTCGCTGCAGATGAGCTTCTTTTGATTCAAACGCAGCAACGCTCATGTAGGTTACAGTTACGACTATGAAAAGGAGGCATAGGGCGATGGTATATATCACGGTCATGCAATCCCCGATTTATCACCAAATGACACTGGAAGAGTTCCTCTTTCAAAACTTCCAAGCGCAAACCATATTAAACACAAATGTTTCCAACACACGAACCTATGCATATGAAACGGTAAGTGAGCATTTTACAAGCCGCATTGATACGGATGCTCTTATCCGCAAACTGGTGCGCTTTAATGACCAAACGGAGGCGCTTCGCGCACAAGAACGCAGTACTTTGTATGAAACATTCCACATCCCCAAAAAGTCTGGTGGTTTGCGTCGTATTGATGCCCCTAAACCGGAGCTGATGAACGCATTGCGGAATCTCAAGACTATTTTTGAGGAAGATTTCCATGCGTTGTATCACACTTCTGCATTCGCCTATGTAAAAAACAGATGTACGGTTGATGCGGTCAAGCGTCATCAGAAAAACAACAGCAAGTGGTTCGGCAAGCTGGATTTGCACGATTTCTTTGGTAGCACTACACTGGATTATGTTATCAAAATGTTTTCTATGGTGTTCCCATTCAGCGAAATCGTAAAGTTTCCCAACGGCGAGGCAGAGTTGCGGAAGGCCTTGGATTTGGCTTTTCTCAATGGAGGTCTGCCGCAGGGAACTCCGCTTTCTCCTCTGATTACCAATGTGATGATGATTCCTGTTGACTATAAGCTTGCCAATGCATTCCGTGATTTTGACAAGCAGCGGTTCATTTACACCAGATATGCCGATGACTTCATCATTTCGTCTAAGGTTGATTTCGATGTGCATCGTGTAGAAAAACTCGTGGTGGATACGCTGCATGAATTTGGAGCGCCGTTCACCATCAACGAAAGCAAAACGAGATACGGCTCTTCCGCAGGTCGTAACTGGAATCTTGGTGTTATGCTCAACAAGGACAATGAAATTACTGTCGGCCATAAGAAGAAGCGCCAGTTCCAATCCATGCTTTACAACTACATTACCGATAAACGCAAGGGCATCTCGTGGCCGAGAGAAGATGTGCAAACTATGCAGGGCTTACATAGCTACTATCGCATGGTAGAGCCGGAGACTATCGATGCCATCGTGAAGCACACCAACGAAAAAATGGAGACAGATGCCCTGCGGCTTATCAAAGACGATTTGAGATAATCCCTTTGGCGGTTTGAGGTTAAACCGCCATCTCCTGTAATGGATAATTGCGAAAGCAATGCTTATCGCCAAAGGCATAAGTAACAACTTGCTGGGAAGGAACACCCCGCCTCTTCCTGAAGACCGGCTGCCGACGCGGCTGCGACCCAGTCGGGCTCGTCATCAGGCATGAAAAATAGAGTCAGCGGTCATTGCGGCACAATGGATTCCACACCAGTAGAGAATTAAAATAGGAACTAACTGCACCTGCAATGCGCTCCAGGCGCCTCGCATCCGGCACGCTTATCCTATGTAGATTACAGGAACACCAAAATCATTTGCAATGAATAACATCCCGAAAGGAATGTGCTTTGCGCCAAAGGCCAAAGTAACAATTTGTTGGGAAAGCAAAGGCCGCCCGCCACGAAGGCGGAACAAAGGTTCAGGACTCATCGCCAAAATGATACAACTCGGTAGAAGCCGAGCAGCAAGAGCACGAGATATAGCAAGGTCGATAAACCACTGAGCCACAAGCGCTTCCCCATACCAACAAATTCCCTTTGAAATCACCAACTCAAGTAGCCAGGCCGTCGTCCGGTACCGGCCTCCAGGTACACGCTCCGTGTAGATTGCAAATGAAGAAAGGAATCGGATTCCATGATATATGTAACAGGTGATACTCACGCCAATATCGATATTGAAAAACTTAACACAACAAAATTCCCGCAGCAGAAAAATCTGACAAAAGATGATTACTTGATAATATGTGGCGACTTTGGATTATGCTGGGATGGCTCACGCAGGGAGATGTGGTGGCAAGACTGGCTCACAGCCAAAAATTTCACCACTCTCTGGATTGACGGAAACCACGAAAACTTTGATATGCTATACCAGTTCCCGTTAGAGGATAGGTTCGGCGGTAAAGTCAGGCAAATTGCACCGGACATTTATCATTTGGACAGAGGTCAGGTTCTTACCATTGACGGTAAAAAAATCTTCTGTATGGGCGGTGCTCGCTCAGTGGACAAGGCGTATCGCACGGAGCATATTTCATGGTGGCAGCAGGAGATGCCGTCAAACGAGGAGATGGAGCGTGCAGTTTGTGCTCTGGAGCAGAACAACTGGACAGTTGATTATGTTGTAACGCACTGCGCCCCCCGCAGCATCCAGACAATGCTGGCAAGTTGGTATGAAAACGACCCGATGGTCAGTTTTTTGGAACGCATTCGTCAAGACCTTCATTTTAAGTGGTGGTACTTCGGTCACTACCATGTGGACAAACAGCTCAACGACCAGTTTGTCGCCCTGTACAATCGGGTAATTCCGATTTCAGATATGCAGATGTGGCGGAATAGGTAGACGCTACAAATTACAGACAGGATGCCGACCTCTCAAATGGCGGAGACCGATGCGCTGTAAGGTCATGCGGGGTGCAAATCCCCGCCATCTGCGCCATCGGCATGGCATTGCCGTGGAAAGGACTAATGTTTCTCCAGAATTATGCCGGTGTGCCGACACATAGAAAGTGGCTGGGCTGTGCAGAGCCTGTAGAGACGGAATCTGCAACGCAGATACAGACCTGCGTTACCAAAGAGTCGCGCTGGCAGACCGCAAGTTCGCAATAGTCTGCCACTTATAAGGGCGAATGTTCCAAGGCTGGCGAGGCGGTCTCCAAAATCGCTTGTGGTGGGTTCGATTCCCAACCGTCCGTGCCAGAGGCTGGGTAGCGCCCAGATGATGTGAGAGATTATCGGCTTACCTCACAGAGAATAACAATGCCCGCTGAAAACTGCGCGAGGAGATGCGTCTCCCTTGTGATTTAGCCCAAGAGTGGCCGGTTGGTATGCTTGCGGGGCGCCAGCCGCACATGAGCGTGTGACAATCTAAGCGGGAAGCCGACCAATGCTGGAATAGCTCAACTGGTAGAGCAACGCTCTCGTACAGCGTAGGTTCTCGGTTCGATTCCGAGTTCCAGCTCCATTTGCTGGTGTAGCTCAGTTGGTAGAGCATCGGTTTTGTACTCCGAGGGTCGCGGGTTCGAGCCCTGTCACCAGCTCCACAAAACATATGGGAGGGTTGGTAATGTATCTGTATCATGGCACGCCAGTTTCATTTACTGTACCGTCCTTATCTTTTTGCAAGCCGTACCGCGATTTCGGGTGCGGCTTTTATCTTACCCCAAACTATTTTGACGCATTACCGATGGCAATCAAGCACTCAACCGCAGGTTTCATCCAGATATATACCGTAAAGAATTTGGGCGGTCTATCGGTGTTAGAGTTTGCGGGCTACTCCGAAGCATGGCTGCGGTTTGCTGTAGCATCTCGGCTGGGCTATACTTCCACTGAGTATGATTTGGTTATTGGTAATATGGCTGGCGGCGGAGCAAACCTCAAAAGTAAGTTCTCTAAATTTAGACGGGCAAGTATGTCCATAGCAGAGGTCATGTCAATAATGAAGCACGACCTCACCAGCACTAATCTTGGATTGCAGTATGCGTTTTTGACAGAAAAGGCGCTATCCAAATTAACATTGATTGATACCGAAATGGTAGAAAGAGAGGATGCAGTATGACAAGAAATGATTTCCTTAACGATGTAACCGAATGGTGGGAGTTGCTTGATTTCTGCTCCGACGAGGGTTGCAATATCTGCGAAGACATTATCGACTCTGACCAGCTTGACGAGTATGTCGAGGAAGATATCCGCGACACCAATTACTCATGGAGAGACATTCGAGACTCGCTTTCCGAAATCCCAACCGGATATGGTTACTACCGTATGAACGGCAGCTTCGACTATGACGGTATGGACGAAAATGACTTTGACAGTTATAAGGAGGATGTCCTGGAGTGGGGCGACAACAACGGTGTTTGGGAAGATGAGCCTGATGACGAGGACGATTTCGATACCGACACCATGTTTAATGAAGAAGATTCCGAGCCGGATGAGCCTCCTGTGGAGGAAGAGGATTTTTCCATCGGTGAGCTGATGGGGTTCTGCGGCGTTGTTCTTCTGGATATCCGCCGAGAGGAAGCCGCTGAACGAGCAAGAGAAGACGAGGCATTGAATCAACTCATTAACACCAATCGACCGATGATTCTTCACTAACTTTGTTCTTAAGCGAAAAAATCTTTCGCTTTTGATATGACCGCTTTGTAGATTTTCCGCACATACATACCCCCTTCTCCGTGCGGTATCTTCTCGCTCAAAGCAGAAGAAACACTTTGCGTTCTTCATTTTTAACTTCGGATTTAGCCAGTATTAAAAAGATTATCCAGCGGATAATCTTTTTAATACAGCCAAAATCTCTCGTTAAAAATGTCACTTGATGCACAGGGTCGCGCCACAGTACAAACGCGCTCCCCTGCGGAAAGCGGTCGGGTACAGATAAAGGGGCGCAAGCCCCTTTTACCTGTGCTATAACAGGACTATATACCAAGCCAAAGGAGGGCGATAAAATGCTTGAGCTTCAGGGGAAATACGCTTCGGCAAAAGTATTTACCGATGTGGTCGATAGCGAATCCATTTCTCAGGTCATCAATCTCTTGAACCAACCCTATGTCGAGGGAAGCAAGGTTCGTATGATGCCGGATATTCATGCCGGTGCTGGCTGCACCATCGGAACCACCATGACTATCAAGGATAAGATTTGCCCCAACCTTGTTGGCGTTGATATTGGATGCGGTATGGAAACCATCCGCCTGAAAGAGACCAATATCGAACCGCAGAAGTTGGACAAGGTTATCCGTGAGGGCATTCCGTCTGGCTTTGCAATCCGTTCCGCGCCGCATCGTTACGCAAAAGAAATCGATTTGTCGCAGTTGTGCTGCGCAAAAAAGGTCAACACTGACCGTGCCTATCACAGTATCGGTACATTGGGTGGCGGCAATCATTTTATTGAGGCGAACAAGGACGATGATGGGAATATCTATATCGTTGTCCACTCCGGCAGCCGTCATCTGGGTTTAGAAATCGCCAACTTCTATCAGGAGGCTGCTTTCAAGGCACTGACCTCTTATAGCCATGAAGAGGTTGAGGCGGCTATTGAACAGCTGAAAGCGGATGGCCGCCAGAAAGAGATTCAAGCAGTGTTGAAGTCCATGAAGTCAAAGCATTCCTCCGTTCCCAAACCGCTTGCTTATGTGGAGGGCGAGCTCTTTGAGCAGTATCTTCATGACATGAAAATTGCACAGCATTTTGCCGAGCTGAACCGGCAGGCGATGATGGATACCATTGTCAAAGGGATGGGATTCCATGTGACTGAACAGTTTACAACGATTCACAACTATATTGATGTGGAGAACATGATTTTGCGTAAGGGTTCTGTGTCTGCACAGGCCGGTGAGCGTCTGTTGATTCCCATCAATATGCGTGACGGCAGCCTGCTTTGCACCGGCAAGGGCAATCCGGATTGGAACTTTTCCGCCCCTCATGGTGCCGGTCGGCTGATGAGCCGCAGCGCCGCAAAAGAAGCTTTCACTGTATCCGAATTCAAAAAGCAGATGGCGGGTATCTACACGACCTCCGTTGGGCGCAGCACGCTGGATGAATGCCCGATGGCCTATAAGGGTATGGATGATATTGTCGGTAATATCGAGCCAGCTGTAACCATCGATGCCATTATCAAGCCCATTTATAATTTCAAGGCGGGTGATGAAGATTGATTGCTGCAACGCCGCTGTCAGATTCTATCGTAAAATTACGCCGTTTGCAGGAAGCGATCGGCTCAATAAGAAAGACCCAGCTATTACGGGAGTTCCAAGACGATGCGAACTTCCGTAATTTTTTATATTACGCGCTCAACCCGATGCTCACCTATAAGATTTCGGAGCAAACGCTTCGCTCTCCTACCCGGTATGACTCAGCCATCACACTGACAATGACAGACATCTTTTCTGTCTGCGAACTGTTGTCTAAAAGAAAAGCATTGGACGCCGGTACGGTGTATCAGGTTTGTGCATTCGTTCAGAGCAGCCCGCCGGATGAAGCTGATGTTTATATCAAGCTTCTTTCCAAGACACTCAGGCTGGGCGTCACGGCAAAGACCGTGAACAAGGTTATCCCCAATCTGATTCCAGAATGGGAAGTTCAGCAGGCGTACCCCATTGATAAGTATCCTTTGAAGGAGGGCACGGAGTTCTGGCTAACACAAAAGCTGAACGGCGTCCGGGCGACCTATTACAAAGGCAGGCTGTACGCAAGAAGTGGAGTCCCCTATGAAGGACTTGACCATATTCTGGATGCTCTCTGTTTTGATGAAGAAGATAGCTATGTATTTGACGGCGAGCTGACTCTTCGTGAGAAGGGCAGTCTCTCAGATAACGAGGCGTTCCGCAAAGCTACCGGTATTATCAACTCAGACGATGGTGATAAAACGGCGATTTGCTACACGATTTTTGATGTTCTGACGGTTGAAGAGTTCCACCGTGGGCAGAGCGACGGCAGTTACGGCTACCGCCGTGCTTTCTTAGACCAACTTCACCGCTTCATTCCGCAGGATGGCCGGGTCAGTATTCTGCCGGTTCTGTATCATGGAAAAGACCAGAACAAAATCAGTGAACTGCTGGAGCAGATGGTTCGTGAGGATAAAGAGGGGCTGATGGTAAACCTCAATGTTCCCTACCAGTGCAGACGACACAATGGAATCCTGAAGGTCAAACGCTTTTACACGATGGATTTGCGTATCCTCCGCTGCGAAGAAGGCAGTGGAAGATTGGCAGGGACTTTAGGTGCGCTTGTACTCGACTATAAGGGGAATGAAGTCAAGGTCGGCTCTGGGTTCACCGACGAGCAGCGAGCAACATTCTGGCAAGGAAAAGATGGCCTGCCGGGTTTGCTCTGCGAAGTAAAGTACAAGGAAATATCCAGTGATAAAAACACCGGTGCTGAGAGTCTTCAGTTCCCGGTGTTTATTTCTATCCGAACCGATAAAACCGAAGTCAGCTTCGGATAAATCAGAGAGGGGTCTTGCATGAAAAAACAATCAAAGCCACCGCAGTTCTCCGAATCCATCGGGGCGTTCTGCCGAATGATGGAGGATGCGCAGAAAGATTATGCGTGGAATTATAGCGAGGTCAACCGCATGGACAGGCTTACGCAGGACTACCTCCACAAACTGGAGCTTGATGGCCTCGATTATAAGGAACGGGCAAAGGTTGCCACAAGTCTTGCCAAATGCAGGCAGGCACGCCGTGAATACAAAGACACGGTAGAAATCCTTGAACCGCTCGTTCAGTTTTTGGAAAGCGACAAAGGCAAAAACCTTTTGAACTTGATGCGCGAGGCACTGGGAAAGACCAGAAAGGTCGAGAAGTGCATGGAAACCCGCACATACATACCACGAGTTTTAGAACAGGAGGTAAGCAAGTGAACATCGTGTTCTGGCTCATTGTCATCGTTGCGCTTGTGCTGTTATGGTTCTGTCTGAGCTTTGCCTTTAAGGGCATTGGTGCATTCAGCCTGCGAATTTACAACGATGCGAAAAAGGAAATCTCCGAGGAATCGGAAGAGAAATCTGAAAAAACAACAGAGGAGTTAAAGGATGAAGGGTAAAATCGGCGCAATTATTTTGGGTATCGTGATGGTCTTCTGCCTGATTGCCTGCATTGTGTGTCTTGAGAAAATCCCCGCCGGTTATGTCGGCGTCGTGTACAACATGAACGGCGGCGTTGATGGCGAGGTTCTGACACAGGGCTGGCATCTGGTTGCCCCGACCAAGAAGGTGACCCAGTATTCTATCGGTATTGAGCAATCTTATTTGACCGCTGAGGATAAGGGCGATTCGCCCAAGGATGAGAGTTTTAACATTCCCACCTCAGATGGCAAGACAGTCCGTGTGAATATCGAGTTCTCATATCGTTTTGATGAGGCGCGTGTCTCCGAAACCTTTGCTATGTTCAAAGGAAAGTCAGGCGAGGCAATCAAAGATTCGTTCATCAAACCCAAGGTCATTGCGTGGACACAGGAGGTGTCTGCCAACTATCCCGTCACTGACATCTTCGGCGACAAGCGTACCGAAATCAATGCCGAGTTGGACACCTATCTGCGTGAGAAGTTCGACCAGTATGGCATTATCATCGACACGGTGAACTTCACCGATATTTCCGTCGATGAGGAGACTGCTGCCGCTATCCAGAAAAAGGTTACCGCCCAGCAGGAGCTGGAGCTGGCGAATATTGAGAAGCAGACCGCAAAGATTCAGGCAGAAAAGGACAGAGAGGTTGCCCAGATTAACGCAGAAAAAGCGGTTATCGAAGCGGAGGCAAAGGCAGAAGCTCTGCGTATTGCAGCCGAGGCCGAGGCTGAGGCAAACCGTATGATTGCCGGTTCTTTGACCGGTGAGTTGATTGAAAAAATCAAGTATGAGCAGTGGAACGGCGAACTGCCTACTGTGACCGGTTCCAGTTCCATTATCAGCATCGAACCCTAATAAACACTAAGGAGGAATGAGTTTGACGACCGCTTTTTATATGTTCATTTTGTTTCTGGCAAAGGTTCTGGACAATACGCTCAATACAGCAAAGACAATTCTTGTTCAGCGCAACCGTTGCCTGCTTGCCGGTGTCGCTCTCGGCCTGTCAAACTTCATTTACCTGAGTATCACAAAAGACATCGTTACCAGCGACAGCACACTCGCCCTTGTGATAGTTTCCATAGCAAGCGGCGTTGGGTGCTGTCTTGCCGTTGCCCTCAGTAATCGATTCTCAAAAGACAGAACCTATGTGAATGTCATCTTGTCGGATGACAAGGAAGCGATGAAAGAGTTCCGTGATTTTCTGGCTGAAAATCATATTACCAATGTTGCCACCGATAGCTACACATTGGACTGGAGCCGGAAATCCATTTCCATCACCGCTTATGCTCAAACAAAAGCACAGAGCCGTCTGATAGACGAGTACATCGAACGGAGTTTATTGAAATGCAAGAGAGTCATCCGAAAGAATTGAGAACGATGGTTTCAACCATTGAGCATTTCCTTGCCCGTTTTCATCTGGCCGATGATGTCGATACGGTATTTACCAACGGCTGTTGCTACTGGTTTGCAGTTATTCTGCACTGCCGCTTCCCTGACAGCACACTGATGTATGACCAGGTGGAAAATCATTTTGTTACCCAGATACAAGGTCGGCTTTATGACATCACTGGTGATGTAACTGAAAAGTATCAAGTAGAACACTGGGATGCGTTGGATGATGAACTCTTAAAAAAGAGAATTGTCCGAGACTGCATCCTGTTTTAATTAGGAGGAAAGTTTCATGCGACACTTAGCTACTATTCGTGAGATTACAACCCTCCGTCCGATTGCAGGAGCAGACCGCATCGAGGTTGCTCAGGTTGACGGATGGGAGTGCGTTGTCCAGAAGGGCGAGTTCCACACTGGGGAACACATCGTCTATATCGAAGTTGATTCCATTGTTCCAGAGAGACCGGAGTTTGAGTTTTTGCGTGACCGTAAGTTCCGTGTTCGCACCATTAAGCTTCGTGGTCAGGTCAGTCAGGGCTTGGTTCTCCCGCTGTCCATTCTGCCGAATGGCGCTCCCGCCGATTTGGGTGCCGATGTGACCGATGTTTTGGGTATCAAGAAATATGACCCTGAAGCACAGCAGGAGGCGCAGCTGCTGACCAAGCAACCCGCCAAACCTAAGAGCGCACTGGTTCGATTCCTTATGCGCTTCAAGTGGTATCGTAAGCTGTTCATGAAGTCCAAGCGCAAGGGTGGTTTTCCTGATTGGATTGTTAAGACCGATGAGACTCGCATCCAGAATCTTACTGCGCTCTTTGAGGCAGAGCGTAACAAGGGAACAGAGTTTTCTGTTACGGAGAAGATGGACGGTCAGTCAGCAACTTACTATCTGCGTAAGGTTTCCAGACGCAAGTATGAGTTCGGCGTGTGCAGCCGCAATATCTATCTCGGTACACCGGACAACAGTTCCTACTGGACAGTTGCCAAGAAGTACAATATTGAGAATGTGCTGCGGCAGCTCATCGGTGATTATGAAACCATCGTTTTACAGGGTGAGATTTGTGGCAATCAGATTCAGGGCAACAAGTATCACATCAGCAACTACGAACTGTTTGCGTTCAATCTGATTTTCCCTGACCACAAATGCACTACTTCGGAAATCAAGGAACTGTTGGCGCCTTATGGTATTCGCTCTGTTCCCATCGTTGAAGAGGGTAAAACGCTGCCTGATACCATTGCGGAATTGGTGGAGTATTCTAAGGGGTATTCTGTGGTTCGCAATGGGCAGAAGCGTGAGGGCGTTGTCATGCGGAATGTCAAAAACAACATCAGCTTCAAGGTCATCAATCCTGACTTCCTGTTGGCAGAAAAGGATTGACCCGTACATCTGCGAAAGGAGATGCGAACCATGAGCGGAGTATCTATCGACTTGACAGGCGAGACTTTTGGAAATCTGAAGGTCATTCGCCGTGTCAAAAACAATCACAATCGTCAGCCACGGTGGCTTTGTGAATGTAAGTGCGGCAATACATATATCGCCGAGGGGCGCTACCTCAAGTCTGGTAAGACAAAATCCTGTGGTTGCATCCCTCGTGGCGCAAAGAGCGCAACAGCCATGACAAGCCGTGAGGAATGGGACTCTTCCGAAAGCAGGATGCGCTTGCAGCACGATGGAGCAGACCCATATCAGAGCTTGGCAAACGCCATTGTTTGTGTTGCTGCGGATGATTATCGTACCGCGCTAAAGGATAATAACGAATCGCTGCAGAAAGAGTTGGAAAAGTTTTTTCACTCAGCGTGGTATAAACTCTTGACGAATACAGACCCAGATAGACTGCTGGCGCTTTTGCGCCGTGAGCATCGTGGAACTTTGAGCGTAGCTTATATCTAATTTCCAAGAGCCGATTTATTCGGCTCTTTTTCTTTGGCATAATTCAATGATTTTGCCAGAAGAAAAAATCGATGACATAGGAGGCGGTTCACTATTGAAAGTTAGTATTAGTCGAGGGAATGAAAAGCTCGGCAGCATCCAGAGCGTATCGCTTCCATCCGGTTTGACCTGCCGGGAGTGTGATTGCAGCAGGAAGTGTTACGCAAGACGCATAGAGCGCCGTCGGCCAAGTGTTGCGGCGGCTTATCGAAATAATCTACAGGTTTTAGAGACAGAACCGGCAACATACTGGCGGGAGGTCGAGGCGGCGATTATGCTGTCTCGATTCTTCCGCTTTCATGTTTCCGGAGATATTCCAAATACCACTTATTTTCACATCATGATGGAGGTCGCCAAGCGCAATTCCCATTGTGAGATTCTATGCTTCACAAAGAAGTATGAAATCGTCAATGAGGTTCTGGCGTCTGGCATACCATTGCCTTCAAACCTACATATGATTTTCAGCGCATGGAAAGGTCTAAGGATGGATAATCCTTTCCAACTGCCGGAAGCCCATGTCCGATATAAAGATGGGACAACTACCGCAAGGTCAGACGCAAAAGAATGTGGCGGCAACTGCACGGAATGTGCCTGCACATCTGGTGGCTGCTGGTCTTTGCACACAGGAGAACAGGTGGTATTTAACGAGCACTGACAGGAGGGATTGAATGAAGCGGATACTTCCGCCGATTTTTATGCTGATGGTGGTTGTGGTAATTGCATTTGCCACACCTATTGATGCACAGAAAGAGCAGCAGCAGGTCGAGCCTATAACAACAGCACTGCATACAGAAGGAACTTTTGAGACAAACCTTGCAGCTGAGCCGGAGACCGTCGAGGTTGATGACGGTTTGCTGACCTCTCCGTCAGGATTAGCGGCAGAAGACTTACACCTTCGCCATAACCTGATTGGATTGGAGCAAGTATTCATTGATGCTGAGGTTAAGCATGGGGTTCGTGCAGATTTCCTTGCTGCTGTTGCGGCGCTGGAAAGTGGTTGGGGACGCTATCAATTCCGCCCAAATAACATTATGGGCTTCGGGCAGATGGAGTTTTCCAGTATGGAAGAGTGCATTGACACGGTCGCCGCATATCTCGCCAAACATTATCTCAGTCCCGATGGCAAATATTATAACGGCGAAACTGTTGAAGGGGTCTGCGTTCGGTATAACGGAAACCCCGAGTGGGCAGAAGTAGTCCAGCAAATCATGGAGGAGGTGCGGTCTTGACAAAATTCGGTTTGAACGGTTTTCTTGAGCGGACAAAGGGCGCTTCTCTGCGCTACAAGCTGAGAGAGTTTTGGTGGCAGCTGCGGTATGCATGGCAGCGTGCATGGCGCGGCTATGATTTCACCGATGTCTTCGAGCTTGGGTACAACTTCACAGCTAAGATGCCCGTTCTACTTACAGAGTTTCTGAAAAACAATGTCGGCCTGTTCTACGATGTCGAAGCAGATAAACAGCTTGATGAGGAAGAAACAAATGCGGTTATTAAGGAGATGATTTTCTACTTTGAGAACTGCGATGAAGACCATGTGTATCAACGACTGCATCAGAAACGCTACTATGAAGATGGCGAGTACGACCCGGAAAAATGGGAGTCGGTTCGTGTAGAGCTGGAGCGGTGTCGAACCGAGGCACTGCGCCTATTTTCTAAGTGGTGCTTCCATCTCTGGTATTAACCACCTTGCCCGATTGAGATAACATATCGCGGCTGTAAGTGGCGGTCGGAATCCAAAGTGGCACACATATTGTGACCGGGCGTAAAAGAAATAGCGGTTAGGTGGCGTTGCACCACCGAAGGCGTTGCGGAAGCTGCGCACAAGCCATAGCCGCACATAATACTTTGGTAAACTGAGACGGGAAACACTAATCCCCCTGCTCCCCGATAGAAAGGCTGAAAGGACTACCGCATGGCACAAGAGGTCATGCTGTGGTGGGAATATGGCACAGCGTAAAGGCGTGTGGTGAGGCTGGGAGTGGAGTCACTTTTGCAACAATAAAGAAAAATGAAGTGGAGGTATCCCAAAATGAGTATGAGCTACTGGATTTGCGAGGGCGTCGGGGTTCGTGTTAATCAGCTGCGCCCTTTTCTGAATCCGCAGAAGTGTATCCAGCTTTTGAAGGAGCAGCTGCCCGGTGAAGAAATCTCAGAGGATGGGTTTGACATTGATGACTACCTTTATGGCGAACCTTTTGAGAATCTGGCGGATGTCTTCACTTTTTGTGACGATACGGATTCCCTGACATACGGTGACAATGGCGATGGGGAATCTTACTTCTATTATCCGCCTTCTTACCCGTGGGAGCGGACAGAAAATGAGCCATCAAGTATTGCAGAAGTCCATGAGCGGGTTATCAAAGCCATCCTCCGTCTCTGCGATATGACACGAGAGCAGGTAGAGACACTGATTGATGATGACATCTATGACTACGGTTGCGGTTAATCAGGAGGGTGCCTTTATGAATGTAAACATCATCGGAAACAAGGTTTTTGTAAACGGGTCTCTTCTGCCTCCGGTTCCAGGCGCGAAGTCAAGCGTGAGCCTGTCGCAGGTAGGCAATAGACTGTATGTCAACGGGTATGAATACCGTAATGGCCGCTGGAAGCGAACGCTGCGTGCAATTCTTCACGCTTTGTTTTGAGGTGCTTCCAAATGCGTAAATGTACTATGTGTCAAAACTATGATTCCTGCTCTGAGCAAAGAAGAAGAGAGTGTCGTGTCCGCGATTATCTCTTTTTCCGTCCTACTTTTGTTGGTAGGTGTGATAATTGCGGCGCCCCATTGTATGCAGATAGCGTTCGCTACGAAGCAACGATTGGCAGGCAGACACTGGAGTTATGTGAAAGTTGTTGTAAGAAAGTGTAGGTCGTTATGAACACAATGCTTTTCCCCGAAGATGTTGCCAATGTAATTCAGTCCTTTTACCTCTGCAACAAAGGTGACGAGGCAACCACTGACTTGCTCTTGGCCGTCGGTGCCGAGCTTCTTGATATCTCCCCTGACAAAATGTTGGAGATGATTACGGAGGGATTCTGATGAAGAGTGGCGATAATCGTATTACCATTGAGTTGCCTAAGGGATTGAAGTTGGTTGCAGAGCAGAATATTGACCCGGAATATCAGAATGAAATCTATGTTGGCATCGAGACTCCGGACGGAATTTGGCACCAGGACTTAGCCGTTATTAGGAACGCATACTCCATTGACGATAATCTCATTGTTAATTGGAACCCTGGTAAATTTGAGGTTCTCGTCTATGCAAACAAGGATGATGAGGATTATACAAACAAATTCTCGGTTGAACTTCGTGACGATGAGGAGCGGCTTTCTTTGCCTCCGCCAAACCGATATCAAGACAAAAAACGGTGGTAAGGGTGGTGATTATATGAGGTGTGGAAATATTCGGATTCATGTTGAAATCCCTGTATATGCGGACAAAAACAACTGTTTTTGCGATGATAACCATGTTTCCTATTCAATCCCTGCCATTCGTAAAGCCTGTGAAACTGCTTCAAACCTACCCATTATTCAGTATGATGAACAAGGGACAGAAAAAGTCGTGGGCGTAACACAATCAATTAAATGGAATCCGCATGGCTTTGTTGAGGTGGACGGACTATTGTTATTTGGCGGGACAAGTGAAAATGTCGAATTTTGGAACGATAATGTTGTTTCAATGGAATTAAACAGCGTTGGATTTAGTGGGTGAAGTCGTGAAGAAAAAATGGTTTTATAGCAACTGCTTTGTTGAAATGATTAAGGGTAGGTATTCGGCGAATCATAAGAAGGAGAGCTGATTTAATATGGCAATGGGGAACTTCTGCTACATCCAAAGTATTGAATGCCCTTATGCAACTGTGCTGGGAACCTGCCGGGATGATATCTACTCAGATTTCAACAAATGTGAGATGAATGGTGATGATATGCCGACGATTGAATGGCCGCCTCATGAGCGCCGTTCATGGTGTGTAAATCAACACGCACACTGGGAAGTCCGTTATACCTGCTCAAAATGTGGGGAAACAGTGCGGAGAATAAAAGCGTTCTACCCGTCTTGCAAAGCAAAAATGTCAGAGTGAAGGCAGGGCGGCTGATATGAAATTAAATAAAAAGATTTTCGTTATCTTAGTTTCGCTGCTATTCACTTTTCTATGCGGATGCACACAGAATACTCAATTTGAACCAACGGAACAGCCTCATCTTCATTGGAAAGACATCGATGTGGTGGTTGAAAATGTGGACAGTAGGCACTGGTTCGCATCCACACATCACTACATAGTGTATGTAACGGTAAGAAGCGACGAGTATCAACTGACTTATACGGATGAGTTCGCTGGTTCTGGCGCATTTGGTTACCCCGAACAGGGAAACTATCGCAAGGGCGATATCGTGAAGGCAGAAATGTACTCATGGGTAATGGATTCTACAGGCGAGATAGTCAGACAAGAAATCCACAAGGTGTATTGATGAACAGAGGATTACGAAGTGAAACAAAATGATATACAGACTGCACTCGACAGTATTAGTATTCTTCGGTCTATGCTGTCAACAAATCAGTGGGAACCCGTCAGAAGAGAATTGGAGTTTGCAATTAACGAAATGAAGAAGTGCATACCAACAAAACCAATTCGTGAGGCGTGGTCACCGAATACCTGTCCGAATTGCGGTGCCGACCTCGGCGGCGAATGTAATGATGGATACTACCAAAATCCGTTCTTCGAGACCTGCCCAGAATGTAGACAGGTACTGGACTATGATTTCTGAGAAGATGAGCAAAACATATTATGAAACCGGCATTGAAACGCCGGAAATCCTTGGCTCTGGCTCTTCATTCTCCAGCGTTATCACAACTCTTGATGAGAATGAGGCGTTTCAGGCGTATCGTAGTGGTGGTCGCAATTACCTGTTGAGAGCAACCTACAGTATTGACAGGCCGAGAATGATTGAGCGGTGGGACAAAGAGCAGGAATGTTGGAAAACATGAAAGGCTGATTTTATGCATGAGATAACAAGATGGGATGAGCGTGATGAATGGCTTGCAACTCGTGAACGCATCGGGTTTATCGGCAGCTCAGACACGGTTGCATTGCAGAATGATATCTGGACAATAGAATTATATCGGAAGCAAGATGGCGGTTATTCAATTTTTATAACCCTTGATTCGGATGAATCGTGGTTCGTATGCGATTTTGAAGATGTAAGCGAGGCTTTGAAACCGGCTTGTCATAAATGTAAAAACAAGACATCTTGCCTTTCTCTTGTTGGTACTCACACTATGAGCAAGTGTATCTGGTGGGAATATTTAGTTGTACACTCAGGCGAGATGAGGGATTCTTTATGAACATTACAGATGCTCTTGTGCCCTATTTTGAAGGAAAAGTTTCGTGGGATAAAGCGGCTTCTGAAGCGTGTGAACTTTTCCTAAAAACATTTGAGTCAGCAACCTTTATATGCGAATCTTGCGGAGAGATTATCTTCCCAAAGGTTACTACAAATGAACACGGGATTTTCATTGAAAGTAATAGGACGGAAGTTCGTGGCGCTCGCAACAGTGTAATCAAAGAGAATATCTGTGCTAATTGCTGCAAAATAGCGAGTGAGGTGTGATATGGCACTATACAAAATTGGAATTACGGAGGCGGGAGACGCAGGCGTTGATTTGTCTTGGGTCGAGAAATTAGGCAGAGTTGATGCTGCTGTTCTAATTACGAAGTGTGTGTCGCCGGATTTCTTCGATGCCGCTCTTGAACACAAAGACAGACTCATTGTCCATGCAACAATCACTGGATACGGGCACTCTGCTTTGGAACCTAATGTACCAACTCCATACGAGGAGTTTGCCGCAATTATGGAGCTGGTTAAAGCTGGGTTCCCGATGGAGAAAATCGTCATTCGCATCGACCCCATCATCCCCACAGAGAAAGGACTTTCAGTTGCATACCGTACAATGATTTCCTTTATGGAAATGGGATTTCAGCGCTACAGAGTGAGCGTTATTGATATGTATCCACACGCAAGAAGCCGGTTCAAAAAGGCTGGATTGCCGCTTCCCTATGGCGACAACGGTTTCGCTCCGTCCCAAGCACAGCTTTCAAAAGTGGACGATATGCTGCGGCAAGCAAAGCAGTTCTGGGAAGGGCTGGATAACGGCAAAGTTCTCCGAATTGAGTCCTGTGCAGAACCCGGTCTTACGGAGCCGATTGCCTGTGGCTGCATTTCAGACTACGACCTTAATCTGCTTGGATTTTCTGAGGATGCAGAATCAAACGGGGCTGGCTATCAACGAAAGGGCTGTATGTGTTATGCAGGGAAAACTGAACTGCTGAAACATAAGACGAGATGCCCCCACGGGTGTCTCTACTGCTACTGGAAAGATATAAAAGGTTAATTCTATGAGATGTCCATACTGTGAGTCTGGGACAAATGATTTTGTTCCAATGAACCAAGCCGTTGAATACAGTGGCATTGAGATGGCTGTAAACAGGCAGGGAATGTTGAGAGTGAGAGTGCTTGACGACGATGGCAGTTTCACGACTCAAGATATCATTGAGATACGCAACTGTCCACTGTGCGGGAAACGATTTATGAAAGGTCGATGTGTATGAGCAGAATCGTCCATTGTCCAAGATGTGGGCACCATATAAACATCCCTTCCAATGGAGCTGCCGGGTACTGCCCGATATGCGATAAGGAGGTTCCTGACATGGAGAAAAGAACAATTTGGGTAAAGTCGTCCTGCTTTGCTCCGGAGTTTGAGATAATTATTCCCATCCCGACAGACCGGGATGATGAGTACATCGACGAACTGTTGGATGGAATTCTGAGTACTGAGTTCCGATACAATGTCGAATGGGATTTTATTGATGGATTAAGCTGATAGAAGAAAGGAGTGAGTTTCATGAAGCACAGAGCAACAATCGATTTGGAATTTACAAACGGAGACCTCTTTGAACAGGAGGTTATCAAAGCTATGCGTGCTTACGCAAAGACAATCGCACGAGAAGCATTCCAGAACGAAGTTGAGGAATGCGTTGCTGACACCGCCAAAGTGTGGGCAAGGCGCCTTTACGAGAGCAGATACACTGAGCCGATGACCGACAAGCTGGTGAAGGCAGAAGTCCAGTCTTACATCAAAGAGCAGATGTCGCACAAGGAGATGCTGGATTTGATTCAGGGAACCGTACAGGCGGCGGTGGCTGAGTGTAAAGATAAAACGAAGCAGTTCGCCCAGACCGAAGTTGAGAAGTACTTAAAGGGCGCAGTCGTGATGAATGCAATTCACGAGGAAATAAAGCGGGTTGTTCCGCAGGCAGTTCTCGACGCGCTAAGAGGAGTGTGAGACTTTCGATATGACCGATTACCAGAAGTACCAACTTCAATGGATGATTGACCACGGTTATTCCTTACAGGACTTGATGCGTGAGTTGACAGAGTTTCAGTATGATGACCCCGAAGATAGCGACCGCATCTCCACCCCCATCTCAGAGCTATTTAACGAATGGGAATCTGACCGTGGGTTTGGTTCTGAGATTTGGGTGTGCGAAGAAGAATGGAAGAACTGCGAAGAGTCCAACTGGCAAGATGGTGATATCTATTTGAATCCTTACTTTGGCGACCTATGGGTTGTGGGCGGCGCGTCTTTTATCAAAATCAACGACGGGTACGAAATCGAGTTGGGCGAACCGGAAGGGTTCGTTAAGGTTGGGCATATCAGCGGCGTGATTAACAAAAAGAAAGTGTCTGATTTGTTGTCCAATCATAGGAAAGCTGTCAACATCCAGTGGGACATTGACCCCGAGGATGTGGATAGCGTCGAGTTGCCCACCGAAATCGACATCCCGGAAGAGATACAAGACGAGGAAGCCATCTCTGACTATATCTCCGAGGTAACTGGATTTTGCCACAAGGGATTTGAGTTGGAGGAACAGCTGTGAGAACTTGGACAGACGAAACAACTGGCTGTAAGATGTGTGAACCTGACTGCGCCGATGAATGGCTTTTTGATATCTGGGCTATCGGCTGCGACTACGATGGTGAAAGTACCGTAGACGGATTGAAGAAGCTGGTAGACAGCCTCGTTGAAATGAGCCAGAAAGCCAGGGACTGCCTACATGATGGCAAACTATTCCCCGCAGATAAAGCATAACGACCAACCGCTTTGTAGATTTGCTGTTATACATATTCACTTTCAGCAGCTTTTCGCCAAAGGCAAAAGTAAGAGTTCGCCACTTATGTTCGCAATCCGACAAGCCCGCTTCGCGGGCAGTCAACTTTTTCTTGCTCGCATTGCAAGCAATGCTCGCAAGTGTCGGATTGGCGAACAATGTTGATGCATATCGGTTTGGGGCTTTAGAAAAACGACCGATACGGAAAGCGGTATAGAAACGGAGGTAATTTCAAATGCCTGATTACAAAAAATTCTTTGAGTATTGGCACGACCTGTACGGAACGGGACTGAAAATCGCAGGATGGCATCTCAACGGGGAGCTGGAAGACTTCGATAACTTCTTTGACTCCGCCGTTGCGAGTATGGACGGCGTTACCACCACGAGAACCTTTCATGGTAAAACATACACGGAACTGTGGGAAGAGTTCGGCGATGTGCCGATGAATCCAGAAACCGAATGTATCGAAGTTGCCTGGTGTGGGTTCCCAAAAGGCACACACCGTGAGGATATCTGGCATTGGTTCGAGGAAACCTTTGGTGTGGCCGTTCATGACCTTATGTATTCATGACAGTCGAGCTTCTCAATACATACGGAATTCTGCATATAGGTGTTGCCGAGTTCCTCTTTGACCTGGATGACCTCCCAATTATCAAAGGCCGAGACAGTTGGTACTGCGACAAAGACGGTTATCTTGTCAGCAGCTACTTTTACTGCGGTGTACGGCGGTTTGTCCGCTTCCACCGGCTGGTTATGCACGCAAAGCCAGGCCAGTTTGTTGACCACATCAACAAAAACAAGGCTGATAATCGAAAAGAGAATCTGCGCTGTTGTCAGCGGTCAGAGAACGACAGGAACCGCAGCCTCTATATCACCAACACATCTGGCGTTTCCGGCGTTTTCTTTGATAGGCAGAGAGAAAAATGGGTCGCCAGTATTACCTATAATAGTAAGAAGATTTACCTCGGCAGGTACGATGCTAAAGACGATGCCATTATGGCACGGCTCACAAAAGAGATTGAGCTTTATCGGGAGTTCGCCCCTCAAAAAGCACTCTTGGAGACACTTAGTCTTTGCTCCAACGGAACTCCGGCATAAAGCGATAGGGGTCGAGTTTCAGGACGGCACATACAGATAATCCAATTCTCATGCTGGCACCGCTTATGTTGCGCTCTCCGTTTTCCAGTCTCTGATATTGGCGAGCTTGAATGTGTGCAGCGTCTGCCACCTGCTGCTGGGTCATTCCGAGTTCCTCACGCCGATTCTTCAAAATGTCTTTTTCGGTTTCAAGGAAGAACCACTGCTCACCATTGCTCAACAGGTCTTCACTGGGAGTTTTATAGGTGTCTTGAAAGTTCATATCAAAATCTATCATAATCATATCTCCTTTCAGCACGACCGATTGGTCGTGCTTTTCTTATATATTACGACCAAATGGTCGTGATGTCAAGCAATTTTCAAACTACATTTACAGGAGGGTACGCTTATGGGAAATCAACGCGATTCGCTGGGCGACAGGATGAAACGGTACGAGTGTGTTTCACGCAATTACCTGACCCGTCGTGTTCCTGTCATCATCCGTATTGACGGCAAGGCTTTTCACACCTTTACAAAGGGAATGAGAAAGCCTTTCGACCGCATTCTTATGTCTGCCATGCAGGATACCATGCGCTTCCTGTGTGCTAACATTCAGGGCTGTGTCTTCGGATACACGCAGTCTGATGAAATCACATTGGTTTTGACCGATTACGCCTCTATTCGTACAGATGCATGGTTCGGCTATAATGTCCAGAAAATGTGCAGCATTGCCGCATCAATGGCGACGCTGGCGTTCAATAAGGCGTTTGCCGAGCAGACAGAAAAAGAAGACAGCGGCCTCGACCTTTCCGTTTATCGCAGCAAGTTCCAAACTGCCATGTTCGATGCCAGAGCTTTCACCGTTCCTCTGGACGAGGTCTGCAACTGTCTGATTTGGCGTCAGCAGGATGCCACGCGGAACAGCATAGAAGCTGTTGGACAGGCGAATTTCAGTCAGCGAGAGCTGCATGGAAAGAACTGCAACAAAATCCAAGATATGCTTTGGAAAGAACGCAATATCAACTGGAATGATTTCCCCACGGATTGCAAGCGTGGCTCCTGTTGCATCAAAACAAGGGTAACAGAGGCCGTTTCTGTATTAAACGGGGATGCGACTGTGGAGGTTTCCAGAAGCCGTTGGGTCGTTGACCGTGAACCGCCTGTCTTTACACAAGACAGAGAGTATGTGGAGCGATGGCTATGACAATGGAAGAGAAAGTCCAGCAGCAGGAAATCATGCTTCACGAACTGATGGAGAAAAACAGGGAATCCAAACGAGAGCTTGCAGCATACCACAATATCATGCAGGGAATGGTGGGAAGCGCCAATGAACGCATTGACCGTTTGGAAATCATTGTAGAGACCGCCATTACAAAAGCGGTTCACGAACTGATTGAACGCTTGCGTTACGATGATATTCAGGCAATCGACGAGGAAGAGTTTACCGCCGCCGTCAGGAAACTGATTTTTGATGCAGACCCCGGTGTTCAGCTACCGTTCTGAGGAGGACTTTATGAAGTGTTATAAAAGCGGCGGCTGTGGTGTGTATGAAAACCGTTCATGCTATGAATGCCCAGCCAGCAAACCAGAGTATCTGAAACGCTATGAGTTTCCTGACAAGGGTCTCGTAGAAAAGCTTCGGCTGTACGGCAGCACCCAACCCAATGGGCGGATGGGTGATGACTGCCGTATTCCTAAAAATGTGCTGCTCCAAGCAGCAGATAGAATCGAGGTGCTAAGCGGTGTCCGAGCAGCAAGCAGCTAACAGAAAACTATATATCTCCGATTGGCATTACGGTCACAAGAATGCTCTGGCGTTCGATAACCGCCCTTTCAAAACAGTTGAGGAAATGAACGCTGTGCTTGTTGAGCGATGGAACGCCGCCGTTCATCCGGGTGACACCGTCTATGTTCTTGGCGATATGTTCTGGTGCAATATGCAGGAAGCGATTTCTGTCCTTAACCAGTTGAACGGGCAGGTATTTCTGATTAAGGGTAATCATGACCGCTGCAGCGATGGGCGGTTTCTCAAAAAGTTCGTCAAGGTCACGGAATATCTGGAGGTTGAGGACTCCGACCGTAAGGTTGTACTCTGCCATTACCCAATCCCGTGTTTTAAGAACCACTATTACGGCTGGTATCATCTGTACGGTCATGTTCATAACTCTTTTGAGTGGAACATGATGGAGCATGACCGCTTCCTGATGCAGGAATTATACGGACACCCATGCCTTATGTATAATGTCGGCTCGATGATGCCGTGGATGGATTACACCCCGCGAACACTGGATGAAATTCTGCGGCTTGAATCTGTTTACAAAAATGAGGAGGCGGAACAGCCTGCCGCACAGTAGTTTTGCAGATGCTTGATGAGCTGTATCAATGCAACACAGAAAAGAAAGGAGCGTGGCGCACATGATTTATCTGGATAATGCGGCCACCACGCAGATAGACAAGCGTGTATTGGATGCCATGATGCCGTATCTGACTACTCAGTACGGTAATGCTGGCACACTCTATAAGTTTGGACGCAGTGCAGGCGAAGCCGTGAAACAGGCACGGGCTCAGGTAGCTGAGTTCCTTAACGCCAAGCCGGAGCAGATTCTCTTCACCTCTGGCGGCAGCGAAGCAAATAGTCTTGTGTTTCAGGGCTTAAAGGAATATCTTAAAAGCATTGGAAAGACGCATATTCTGGTTTCTGCCATTGAACACGATTCCGTTCTGAAAGCAGCTCATTCACTTATAAAAGACGAGTTTTATATTGAATATCTGCCCGCACATAGTGACGGAAAAGTGTTCGCACAGAGCGTAGAGGATGCCATTACCCCAAAGACAGGGCTGGTATCTGTTATGTATGTCAACAATGAGACCGGCGCCGTTAATCCGATTGAAGAAATCGGCACGATTTGCATGAAGCGTGGTATCCTGTTCCACACAGATTGTGTTCAGGCCGCTGGCTGTCATCCAATTGATGTGGAGAAAATCGGGTGCGATTTCCTCTCTATTTCTTCTCATAAAATTCACGGGCCAAAAGGTGTCGGAGCACTGTTCGCCAAAGAAAAAAGTATGTTGGCACCCATCATCTTTGGCGGTGCGGAGCAGGAATTCGGACTCCGTGGCGGAACAGAAAATGTTGCCGGTATAGCAGGCTTTGGTGCAGCCTGTGAAATCTCCTCCAAGAGTCTTCATGAAGATTGTATCTGGGTTTCTACGCTTAAGCAGCGTTTTTATATGGCGCTGACAGACGCCTTGAAAAAGAATGGACACGCTGATATTGTCCATACAAACGGCCCGTCCGTTCTCAATCCAGGTAAGACACTGAACCTGTGCCTTTTCGGCATTGATGGGCAGACCTTGCTTCTGATGCTCGACGGAAAAAACATCTGCATCTCTGCCGGTTCCGCTTGCCGCAGTCATGAGGCTGAGCCGAGCCATGTGCTGACAGCGATGGGTTTGACAGCAGATGAAGCAAGAAGCTCTGTCCGAATTTCATTCTCCAGAATGAATACGGCAGACGAAGCAGTAGACGCAGCGAATATCATTGCGTCCTGTATTGAGATATTAGCAAACGAGGTAGCAAAGTGAAGAAGCTGTTTGTATCAGGCTATGTCGGCTTCGATGAGTCGGCAACAAAAGCTACGCTGTATTCCTTTGATTCGGAAGAAGAGCGCAGAGAGTTTCTTGAATTGTCACATGACGAGCGCTGCCAAGTCTTCAATGTTTTTGATGAGAGCGACAACTATGGGGTTCTTCCCGGAGCGGCTTACCACACATACGAGTTTGCTGTTGTCGGCGGGATTCTTACTATGTATGATACTCTTGCCCTGAATGTTTAACGAGGAGGAATAGCCATGACCACAGAACAAATCAGAGAAATGCTGCAAAGCCCTGCATATGAGTTTCTCAGGAGCAATGAGCACCTAAAAGACAAAATCATTTTCCTCACGCTGGGCGGCAGCTATTCTTACGGCACAAATGTTGAAACCTCTGATGTGGATATCCGTGGTTGTGCCTTGAACAGCCGTTCCGATTTGTTGGGGCTATCCAATTTTGAACAGGTCGTTCATACGGAAACGGATACCACAGTCTACTCATTCAATAAGCTTGTAAGTTTGCTTCTTAACTGCAACCCCAATACGATTGAGATGCTGGGCTGCCGTCCAGAACAATACATGGTTTGCACTGACATTGGGCGAGAAATGATTGAGAACAGAAAACTGTTTCTCTCCAAGCGAGCGGTGAATTCCTTCGGGGGATACGCCAATCAGCAGCTGCGGCGGCTGGAAAATGCTCTTGCCAGAGATAAACTTCCGCAAGCACGGAAGGAAGAACACATTCTGAACTCCATGAAGAGTGCTGTCAAGGCGTTTGAAAGCAGATATAGGGTCTTTGAGAATGGCGGCATCACTCTTTACACGGCTGAGAGTTCACGCGAGGATTTGGACAGAGAGATTTTTGCAGACATCCATCTTACAAAGTATCCGGTGCGAGAGTTCAACAGCATTCTAAACGACTTGACCAATGTTGTCGGCACCTATGAAAAGTTGAACCACAGAAACCATAAGAAGGATGACAATCATCTCAACAAGCACGCCATGCATCTCATCCGCCTGTATCTGATGTGTCTGGATATCCTTGAAAAAGGTGACATCATCACTTATCGTGGCGCCGACCTGCCTCTTCTTATGAGTATCCGCAGAGGAGACTATCAACTGGAGGATGGCACCTACCATCCAGAGTTTTTCGAGATGGTTTCGGATTTTGAAAGGCGTCTTGATTATGCAAAGCGGAACACAAGTCTGCCGGAGCACCCCGATATGAAGCGTGTCGAAGAGTTCGTGGTCAGCGTGAACAGGAGGTCTCTTGATGCATAAGATTTCTATTCCAAAGGGCGCGAAGACGATTATTCTTGGGCTTCGCTATGAAAATCATGAGGCTTATGTCGTTGGCGGCTGCGTTCGAGACAGTCTGCTTGGCAGAGAGCCAAAGGATTGGGATATCTGTACCTCCGCTACACCGCAGGAGGTTAAAGAGCATCTCAACCGTTGTAGTGTCCGGACGATTGATACAGGGCTGAAGCATGGTACTGTTACAGCGGATATGGAGCGAGCGGGCAAATACGAAATTACAACCTTCCGCATTGACGGGGATTACTCAGATAATCGCCGTCCTGATTCTGTTACATTCACAGAGAGCATTTATCAGGATTTGTCCCGCAGAGACTTTACCATCAATGCAATGGCGTATAACAGTGCCGGTCTTATTGACCCCTTTCACGGCGTAGACGATTTGAAGAATGGCATTATCCGATGCGTTGGAAATCCGAATGCCCGATTCAGTGAAGACGCACTTCGCATTCTGCGTGCATTACGGTTTGCTTCTGTCTATGGATTTTCGATTGAGAAGAACACGGCTCAGGCTATTCACGATAATGCATGGCGGCTTACGAACATTGCTGCGGAAAGAATTCACAGTGAGCTTTGTAAGCTGCTTCTCGGAAACGGCGTCCTTCCCGTCCTGCTGGATTATCCTGATGTGATTGCGACTATCATTCCAGAGATGAAACCATGTATCGGTTTTGACCAGAACAACAAATACCACCAGTACACCATTTATGACCACATCGCTCATGCAGTTTCCAACTATACAGGCAAGGACATCGCTGTTAAGGTATCGCTACTACTGCACGACATCGGAAAGCCTTGCTGCTATACCGAGGATGAGAACGGCGGCCATTTTCACGGACACGGAAACTATAGTTATGATATTTCCAAAGTCGTTCTGGAACGGCTGCGCTTTGACACCGCAACAAAACAGGAGGTGCTTGACCTTGTTTTGTACCATGATACCGTCATAGAACCAACAACGAAAACAGTTCGCCGGTGGCTCTGCAAAATCGGCGAGCACAGATTTTCTCAGCTGCTGGATGTCAGGATGGCGGATATCAAAGCTCACGCAGAGGGTACACAGGAGTCCAGAATCGAGCGGTGTGTGGCACTTGGCGTGCTGATGGCAGAGATACTTGAGCAGGAAAAATGCTTTTCCTTGAAAGATTTGGCAATCAACGGCAAGGATATTATTTCTCTCGGTGTGCCGCAGGGGAAACAAATCGGAGTCATTCTCCATGAGTTGCTGGAGGAAGTTATTCTTGATGCGCTTCCCAACGAACACGATGTTTTGCTGCGAAAGGCGGTGGAACTTATTGAGCGAACCTAAATATCCAAAGGGTGAGCGAGTGTGGGTGGGATACTATGACAACCATCACGAACTGCGCTTTATCCTGACAAGCAAAGACAGCCGCGACTTCTATTTCTTGTATGAACTGGTAGATGGTAACTTTCGCAAGCTTGGAAAAGCGCGGTCGCCGACAGAATTGGAGGAGAGGTTCCGCGTATATCAAAGGATGGAGGAACACGGTGGATGACTTTACTTATGATTGCTGGCAAAAGAAGCAGTTGGCTCAACAGGCTCGTCATCGCAAGTGTGGCAGCAAAAGCCGGAAGTGTTCTCTTCCGTCAGATAGCTTGACGAAAAAGCAGTGGAAAGAAAGGAATGGAAAAACATTGTCTATCAACTTGAACCAACCTACTTCATGGGAGGTTTTTAAGGAGGTTTCCAAGCCGACGCAGGAGGAATATCTCAATCACCTGCTGGCTGTTTACGGGGCAAATGCGACCAGCTTGGCAGCTATGTTTCATGTGCAGCCGCTTACCATACGCCGGTTTATTCAAGCAAATGGTCTTGCGGTTAAGTTCCCCGTTGGGCATTCCATGAATGCCGAGCAGCGAGAAGCGTGGGGTGGTTTTTTGAAGGGCGAGGTAAAGCCTGCGCCAACTCCTTCTAAGCTGGTGGAACCTCACGCCTTAACGCCTGACAAGAACGAAACCATGTCCATGAAAAAGGTCTCTCTTTCTTTTAGTGGAAAAATCAACGCAAACATGATTGCGAACTCTCTGCTGCAAATTCTCGGAGAGAACGCAGTTGGCGAGGTGGAAATCACCTGTCATCTCTGCAGTTGACTGTGTATGGTATAATAGATATTGGAAGGAGTGGTCTTTATGGATAACAATTTGGATTTGCAGTATGCGCTTGATGCCGACATTGAAACGGCGTTCGACAGTTTCGTCGATGCCATTTATGATGAGGTGATGAATGATGAGATGAAGACAACCATCATCAATCTTCCCAAGCATCAGCAGATGAAGTTTGTATATTCGGTGCTTAAGCATTTCGCAAAAGGAACGGATGCCGTTCTTTCATATAAGTTGTGTGAGCCGTTCAAGACAATGGGCAGCGTCTCTATCGAGGCAAAGAAGTTGGACTTTGATAATCCGGAATGGTTTGCCAGAGCCGCTGAGTTTGCCAGCAATACAGAGGTCTATCCTCTGACAAAAAACAGGATTCGGCTGACATTTACCTTTCATGGTATCACAACACCAATCGAATAAGGGGGGCGGACAATATGGAATACAAAGGTTGTTTTGACACGGTGCATGGTTTGATTGAGGATGCCTCCAAAGAGTTCGGTGCGGCTTTTGTTGTCTCACCGGAAAAATCCGAGCAAGTCAGCAGAGCTTGCGAGAAAGTCGATGCGCTTTTTGAAGAGATTGATTGCTCCGTCATTGACGCAAGCGTCAATATGGATAACAAAGTGCTGACTATCAGCATCTTCTGCGACGAGGTCATTTTGGAAAACGGCAGAGAGAATAGTTTCTGCAAGCTTTTGCAGGAAGTCACTTCGTTCTCTATCTCTAAGGCAGCAGAAGATACCCTGCGGCTCGATATGAATATCGCTGGTGTGTGGCAGGCGGCCTAATTCACTATGCAAATTGCTTTCATAGGAGGAATTGAGTGGATGATAGAAGACGGGGGCAGCTCAGAGACGCCCTCAATATGTTGAGCAATGCCGCTTCTGTGGTAGAAAGGGTTTGTGACAAGGAGCAGGACTGTGTTGATAACTACCCTGAAAATCTGCAAAGCACAGAACGGTTTGAAAAGATGGAAGACGCATTGGATAGTCTGAATGATGCGCTCGAAAAAATCGACGACGCAAAAAGCCACATTCAGTCTGCTATCCAGTAAAGAAAAAAGCAGGGCGTGATTGCCCTGCTCTTTTACTCCTCAAACAAATAGTCCGGCAGTTCCAGTTTGAACCCCATCAGGACTTTTCCGTAGCACTTTACGGAGCTGCCACTATCCGATGACACAAAGACATTCGTGTTACGAAGTTCTGGGTTCGCGGATACTAACTCAAGATTCCCATTTTCATCTACATAGTACTGCTTGCAGTACATTGCGCCATCCACACAGAAGATACCGACATCGCCGATAGACATTTCCGCATCCTTCTTCACATAGACCATGTCGCCGTCATGGATGTAGGGGAACATACTGTTTCCCTGAATGTTTACAGCGTAGTCTGCTTCGTCTGGAACGCTGCTGTCCACCAGAATCATCTCAAAGTCAGCACCGTCAAGCGGGACAGATGTTCCGGCTGCGGACGGTGTGGTGTATCGTGGGATATACCGTTCTCTTCCGGTATCTGCAAGCTGGATAACATTGTTGCGCTTCTTCGGCTTTGCCGCCAGGTCAATACGCTCTTTCTCCAAAGAACATACGGTGTTCACGATTTTTTTGCCGTGGGAATCAAGCTCACGATAGTCCTGTAGGAAGCGTTTCTCTGCGGGAGAGAGTATAAAAGTGTAGTTTTGTTCGCTTCCTTTCGGCTGAATATCAAGAAGCGTATCTATCGATGTGTTCAGAAAACGCCCAAGCGCAATCAAGGCGTCCATGTTCGGCTTTTTCGTGTTGTGCTCCCACGACCTAACAGCAACGGTAGAGACTCCGACAGCAGAACTCAAATCCTGCTGTGTATATCCGCGCTCCAAACGCAGATTTTTCAGGCGCTGGCCGAAGTCCATGATGACTATCCTCCGTAATTTGAGATTGGTTGTTGACACGACCCATTATTTGTGGTAGCATTAACACCGTAACTACTGTTTGCATTGACAGGATAGCATAAACTTATGTTTCTGTCAATAGGAAAAAGAATAGCCCGCCTTTCGACGGACTATCCCATGTTGCATACTGCCGATGAACACAAACTCAAGAAAACAGTATGCGAGCAGCCCATAGATTTACAGGCCGTGGTCATAACAACACCACTCATCATGACCCACTTGTAGTATAACATGGGCTTCCTCATAAATCAATGGAGGTTTCTGACTACGAGATGAAAAAAAGAGTTTCTGTGAGGGAACTGAAGGAATACTGTTCCCGAAACAAACCGCAACAGGTTCTCTTCTGCACGGAGAATCAGGAATGGTATCGTGTGGCAGACCCCTGCAAAATCAGATTGTCCTTCCCAATTATGTTGATATGCGAAAATCCCAATCTGATTTGCCTAAAGTCCGAGACAAGTACTATGTGCATCGACCGGATAAAATTTGCCGAAATCAATAGCGATGCCAATCCTTTGGGTACTATACTCACGGTAAGCTGCGGTAACATGAAAGCTGTGGAGCCCGAGAAAACCTACACCCTTATTTTCTCATAAACTTTTTATGTTGTCTATATAATTGACTTGACTTAAAACCACCATTATGCTATACTCCAACTATCAACATAATTGAATTGAAGGAGTTAGTACCTTGGGTTTTCATCATAATGAGCAGAGAGTCCCTCAAATTGGGGAAGTATATCTGATGAACTTTGGAGGAAGCGGCTGCGAACAAAATGGCTGGCGCCCCGGTGTTGTTTTTCAGAACAATGTCGGCAACGCACACAGTCCCAACATCATCGCCCTTCCCCTCACCAGTTCCATTAAGAAAGCCAGACAGCCCACCCATGTTGTTATCAAGTCGGCTGACAGTGGCCTTCGTTTGGATAGCATGGTTCTGTGCGAGAATCCCGAATGTATGTCGAAAGAACGCATCGGTCAGTATATCACCACATTGTCCAACCGCTATATGCGGCAGATAGCAGCAGCAAATCTCCTCGCTACCTCCGCTATTTCATTTCTGGATACTGAGGTGCTGCTTGCCGTTTGGCATAAGGCAATCCGCTTGAAATGCTGCCGTTCCGGCATAACCCTACATACAATTAACGGGAGGTTCGCCATGTACAATGAAGGGTTAAAGATAAACTTCATCCGCAACTATACACAAAGCATCAATACCGCGAATGTGGCAACAACGGTATTTACCGCGTTTGAGCCGCATGAAGAGGCATGGGGTGCTGATTTGTGTACGAAAAGCACCGAGGAACTACAGCCTGTGATTGATGAAATCGTAGGATTGCGCTCCAAAAGTCAATGGATGTCGCTGACGATACTGAAAGAGTATGTCAAGTGGTGTATTACCATGAATGTGCCGGGTGCCTGTGATGGGATGCTTCGCATCACAGCGGTCGGTCTTGACAAAGTCAGAAAGCAGATGGTCACAAGCCCGCTACATCTCCAGCGGTATCTCAACGAGGTCTTTGACCCAGAGGGCGACGAGACTATCGATAATCTCTACCGCTGCTACTACTGGATGGCGTTTTCCGGTATCCGGGAAGAAGATACGCTGAGCATCACCGCTTCGGATGTAGACTTCATGGATATGTCCATTCGGTACGGCGAGAACTGTGTTCCTCTTTACCGCGAATCCCTTCCTGCATTTCATAATGCGGTGGAGCTTCCTGGTTTTTTGTACAAACATCCGAATTACGCAAAGGAAATTCGGCGTGACAGAGTTCCTGGCGATACCATTATGCGTGGGGTTCGGGCTACCACAAAAACCATGTCCATTCGCTCCATGCTTTCGCACCGCTCTGCCGCCGCACTTCAGGATGGCAAGACAAAGCAGCAATTAAGCTTCTACAGAGTATGGATGTCCGGGCTTTTCTATCGGATGTACGAGAGAGAGCGGGCTGGTATTCCAGTGGACTTCTCTGACGCAGCAGTTGATTTCATGTCCGGGCGGACATATGTTGTTAAAGGCAGGGTCAAGCTGGAGCACAAACAAAACAAAATTGAAAAAGACTATATGGAAGACTACCAGCGCTGGAAGCTGGCTTTCCTGATGTAAGGCGGTGAAAAAATGGGTATCGGAGATTTGTTTTCAATCTTTGCAGGCGGTGCTTGGCTTGCCACAGAAACAGCCAAAGAGATTGGTGAACGAGCTGTCGGCGAAGAGCGCAGCCGTTTAATCAAGGCATATATCGCAGAACATACCGACCCCGAGCTGGAGCAGCGTATGATGGAGGATGTAAAGAATCCCGATATGTACGATGCGGTTTGGGAGCGTATCGAGTCTTTTAAGCGAGACAATCCTGTTTTCTGCGATGAGGAAGCTAAGAAGTCTCTCATCAAGAAGTACGATGGTACTTATGGTTATACCAGCCGTTTTGGCTGGCAGAATGTCGGTGAAGAGAGACTCCCATTCCGCACCGCAAACGGAAGCCTGTATGGAAAAAGCCAGTATCAGGATTTGGAATTGGACGGAAACCGTAATATCGCAGTCATGCTTTTGATGCAGACATACGGTAAAATGAAGTTGTCCCATGCAAAGACAACGGCTGAAAAGCTTTATCCCATTCCCAAATCCAATCGAAATTGGTAATTAGAGAGCCTGCACCAAGCAGGCGTCTCTTTACATATATCAACACAATTAAATAAAATACAAGATTGAAAGGAGTGGTTCCTATGGGCGAGTTAAAGGAGAGATTTCTTTCTGTGTACAATAACGCAGTACACAGAGATGGCTCCGATATGCTTCTGCGATGGTTGGAGGATTCCGACTTCTTCGTTGCACCAGCATCCACAAAGTTCCACGGCTGCCATGAAGGTGGGCTTCTTCAGCATTCCCTGAATGTGTATGACTGCTTAAAGAGAGGGCTGGCAAACGCCGGATTGCAGAACAGCTACCCCGAAGAAACTGTCGCAGTTGTTTCGCTGCTTCACGACATTTGCAAGGTCAACTTCTACAAGAAAGGTTTTCGCAATGTCAAGGATGAGGAGACCGGCCAGTGGTACAAGAAAGAGGTCTATGAAATCGATGAGAAGTTCCCCTGCGGAGAGCACGCAGACAAGTCTGTCATCCTTATTCAGAACTTCATGCATCTTGAGCCGGAGGAAATTCTCGCTATCCGCGCTCATATGGGCGGTTGGGACACAGCAGTAAAGGGCGGGAATGCTTTTATCGGCAAAATTTTCGAGCGGAGTAAGCTTGCTGTCCTGCTGCATCTTGCCGATATGGAAGCTACCTATCTTTGCGGCGAATAAAAGGAAAGAAGGTTATTTATGTCAGAGCAGACAGGCAACATTTATCAAAAGCTTGCTAAGGTCAGAAAACAGGTCGAGGTCATTCGGAAAAACAAAAGCGGCTACGGCTACAAGTATGTCACCGAAGATGAAATTCTCGCAAAAATCTCGGTTTTTATGGACAAGTATCACCTGTCACTGGTTCCCAGTATTCAGTCTGGAACTACAAGGGTAGAACCCTATACATATAAGAAAACCAAGACAACTGGTAAGGGCGAGTTTTACGAAGAAAATAGCAACGAGATTCTGGTAAGCGCCGATATGACATGGTCTTGGGTCAACAACGACAATCCCGAAGAACGCATCGATGTCAGTTGGGCTCTTGTTGGACAGCAGAGCGATGCTTCACAGGCATTTGGTTCCGGGTTGACTTACTCAAGTCGGTACTTCCTTCTCAAGTATTTCAACATCGCAACGCCGGATGATGACCCCGATAATTTCCGCAGCAAGCAGCGTGCTGCTGAGGCGGCTGAGGATAAGATGATTGCGGAAGGTATCATCCAGAGTTTTGACGAGACAGTCAAGCACTTCCTTGAGTCCAATAAAGATAAGGCGGAGGATGTGAAAAAGTTTGTGTCCAAGTACGCAAAGGGCGGCAACTATTTTGCCATCACCGAGTCAGCTCTTGCCGGTAAATTGCTGGCAGATTTCAAAGAGACATTCAGTATTAAGGAGGAGTAACACATGGGTTTTCGCACAGGTGCTTATGCAAAAGTCTGGGAAGTAACGCCGATGAGCGACACCAGCACGAAGGTTCGTATGTCCATCAGTCGAAAGAACAAACAGTCCGGCGAGTATGAACAGGATTTTTCCGGTTTCGTCCTTGCCATCGGAACGGCGGCAGCAAAGAAAGCTGCCGGTTTGAAAGAGGGCAACCGCATCAAACTCGGCGATGTAGATGTGACGACCAAGTACGACAAAGAGAAAAAGGTTACATATACCAACTTCAAAATGTTCTCCTTCGAGCTTGACGGAGAGGAACCTCGTGACAGCAGTACAGAGCCGCAGCCCACAGTTGATGAGGGTGAAATCGACGACAACCGCCTGCCTTTCTAAAGGTGGCGGCCTATGGGAGAAATCAATTACGCACCGCTCATTGACGATATGGTCTGGAGCTACTCCCGTATCAAAGCTTTCGTAGACTGTCCGTATCGATTTTATCTGAAGTACATCCGGCATATCCACGGCAAAGAAATGTTTTTCGCAAGCTATGGCACATTCATGCACAAGCTGATTGAAACCTACTTCAAGGAGGGAAAATCCCCGCGTCAGTTGACAGACATTTACCTGCGAGATTTCAAGAAAGAGGTTATCGGTCGGGCGCCAAATAAAACGGTCTTCGGGAACTACTTTACTGGTGGCCTTCGGTATTTGCGGGGCATCCACCCGTTCCCGTATCGACCTGTAGCCATTGAAAAGAAGGTGGATTTCAAGGTGAATGGAATCCCCTTCATTGGCTACATTGATTTTCTTGGAGAGCTGGATGGCTCCCTCTATGTGGTGGATAACAAGTCCAGGGTTTTGAAGCCTCGGAGCAAGCGGGAGAAACCGACCAAAACGGACGAGGAACTGGATGCTTACCTTAAGCAGTTATACCTCTATTCGGCTGCGGTCGAGGAGGAATACGGTGTTCGGCCTCGCAAGCTTTGCTTCAACTGTTTCCGCACCGATACCTTCATCGAAGAGCCGTTCTTGGATAAGGACTACGAAGGTGCGAAACAATGGCTTGCAGAAATGATTTCCGAGATACGGCAAGAATCAGATTTCAAACCGTCATGTGAGTTTTTCAAATGTACCCACCTCTGCGAAATGCAGGATGAGTGCGAGTACTATCAGTTGATGAAGAAGAGGTGATGAGAAATGCTGGCAAATGAAGATATGGCGCGGGTCGAAAGCGAAGCGGGTATTATCGCCACGCTGATTCACCATCCTGATTTTTCATACTACTCCGAGCAGCTGCTGCCAAACCATTTCACAAACGAAGAGAACCGCTATATCTATCAGGCGATTTGTTCTCTCGCAAGAGATGGCATTGAACGCATTGACCCATACAATATTATCCAAGCGTTGACTGCTAAAGAGGCTACCCGGCGTTTTGCGGATGAGCTGAGCATCGACCAGCTCTATACGCTCATGGAAAACAGCGAAAACATCAGCCGAAATACAGTCGAGGAGTATAAGCTTCTCGTAAATAATGTGATGGATGCAGCGTTTCGCAGAGATACATACCAGCAATTAAAGGAATGCCAAAAGCTGTGTACACAACCTTCTGCCGAGAACATCGAGCAGAAAATCTATAAGATGCTTGACGATGTGATGATGGAGTTTTCTACAACCAATGATGTCCCGGCCTATAAAGATGTGGTCGATAAATGCTGGGAGGAAATCAAAGGCCGTCAGGGCGCCGGTTACGCAGGAATCCCCTTCAAGTTCCCCGCTTTGAACGATTACGCCACCATTGAGCGTGGAGAGTTGTTCATCTTTGGCGCCGAACAGAAGCAGGGTAAGAGTATGATGCTGCTGAATTGCGCAGTGGATTTGCTTAAGCAGGATTACGCCGTGCTGTATTTGGACAGCGAGTTAAACACACGGCTTTTTACCTCCCGTATTCTCGCTCATCTGTCAGGCATTGAGTATAAGCGCCTCACCTCCGGTAACTACAGTGAGGAAGAGGAACAGCGGATTCTGGCGGCAAAAGAGTGGCTCAAGACTCGTAAGTTCACCCATATTTACATCCCCATGTTCGACCAGCAGAGTATTTATACCGCTGTCAACAAGGTCAAGCACACTCAGGGGTTGGATGTCCTTATCGTGGACTACTTCAAAGGTAAAGGCGAGGGTGATGCCTTCGATAGCTATCAGGAACTTGGCCGTTTTGTGGATATGGTGAAGAACCAAATCTGCGGAGAGATGAATATTGCCGGTATCGGTGCGGCACAGGCAACTATCACAGGTAAGCTTGCCGACAGCGCCAAGATTGCACGAAACGCTTCGACCATTGCTATGATTTCCGATAAAACACCGGAGGAAATCGAGGCAGACGGTGCAGAATGTGGCAATAAAAAGCTGCGTGTCACAGTCAATCGTAACGGTATGCAGATGACACAGGATGAATACATAGACTTGCTGTTTGACGGTAATCATATTCTCTATGAACAGGCTAAGCAGCATATTCCTCAGACTCCATTTTAATCCGTCATCACAATTAAATAAAATGCGAAAGGAGGAGACGGTTTGGAGCTGTCTGAACTGATAGAGTCAGTCGATATTCTGGATTACATTTCTCAATATACGGATTTCACAGAGAAAAACGGAGAATACTGGGCACTGTCACCTCTTAAAGATGAAAACACGCCGTCTTTCTCCGTTCGTAAAGAAACAAATTCGTTTTTTGACTTTTCCTCCGGTATCGGCGGCAATGTGCTGACATTTATTCGGTACTATGACAAGTGTAGTATGGCAGAAGCCGTAGAAAAGCTGAAAAAATACAGCGGATTTAATGGCAAAGTAAGTTCAAGAAAGCGTCTTGCAGCTACAGAGGTGGCAAAACGGTTTGCGCCACCCCATAACACAGCAAAAAAGGCCAAAGGAACAGTGCTGCCGGATGATTACATGGAGCGGTATGAGAAACGAGACGATAAGTTGGCTGTTTGGGAACATGAAGGCATTTCCCGTGCATCTATAGACAAGTTTTCGGTGTACTATGACAGCTTTTCCGACCGGCTTGTCTATCCAATACGAAATCCAGACGGAAAAATCGTCAATATCGGTGGGCGAACCCTCGACCCGCGCTGGAAAGAGAAGGGTTTGCGTAAATACACCTATTTCATGTCGTGGGGTGAGTTGAAAACCATCTATGGTCTTGCAGAAAACAGAGATGCTATCCTCCAGAAAGGGGAAATCATCTTGTTTGAGGGCTGCAAATCCGTTCTACTTGCCGATACTTACGGAATTCACAATACCGGGGCGATTTTGACCTCGCATCTGAACCCAAATCAGATGAAATTGCTGGCAGCACTTGGCTGCCGTGTGGTTTTTGCCCTTGATAAGGATGTCTGCATCCGAGACGACCACAATATCAAGCGGTTAAAGCAGTTTGTCAATGTGCAATATCTTTGGGATAAGGATAATTTACTTGGTGAAAAGGACAGTCCTGTCGATAGAGGCCAAGAAACTTGGAAAAAACTCTACGAAGGGAGGCTGTCGTGGCGATGAGTGGGCAATACACCGTCTATCATCTACATAGTGACCTGTCAAATGGCGTTACCAATATTGATTCGGTCACAAAATACGGAGAGTACATCGTAAAAGCCAAAGAATGCGGCATGAATGCGATGGGCTTTTCCGAACACGGTTCTGTTTTTGAGTGGTGGCACAAGAAAAGTGCGATTGAAGCAGCCGGGATGAAGTATATCCACGCCGTTGAGTGCTATCTCACCACAACGCTTACAGAAAAAATCAGAGACAACTATCACTGCGTTCTTCTCGCCAAAAACTACAGCGGTTTTTTGGAATTGAACCGTCTCGTGTCTAACAGTTTTTGTAGGAAGGACAACCATTTCTACTATGCTCCCCGCATTACCTTTGACGAGTTGTTCCACACATCGGATAACATCCTTGTCACTACCGCTTGTGTCGGCGGTGTGCTTGGGAAAGGCGACGAGCAGGTACAGCGGGTGTACCTCGATTTTTTGACTCGTAACCGGCATCGCTGTTTTCTGGAAGTTGGACATCACATGGATGAAAAACAGATTTCCTATAACAAAAAGCTGCTTGCGTTAAGTCAGGAACTCACTGTTCCACTGATAGCTGGAACAGATACTCATGTTTTGAATGAAGAGCACGAGAAAGGCCGCAGCATCCTGCAGGCATCCAAAAACATTTTCTTCGACGGCGAAGAGCGTTGGGACTTGAAGTTCAAAACTTATGATGAATTGGTCGCAGCCTATCGAGCGCAAGGTTCGTTGCCGGAAACCGAGTATATGCAGGCCATTGAGAACACCAACCGGCTGGCAGATATGGTGGAACCATTTGAGTTGGACAGAGGCACCAAGTATCCTCACATTTACGCAGAGCCGGAGAAAACTTTCCGAGAAAAAGTCCAGTCTGCTATGGAGACGCATCCCTATGCGCTGAAGAACCATACCAAAGAGGAGCTGGAGCGTGTTGTCGAAGAAGAGTTTGATGTCTACAAGGCGACAAAGTCTATTGACTTTATGCTCCTGCAAACATACCTGCGGGAATGGGAAAAAGAAAACGGTATCCAATGCGGTTACGGAAGAGGCTCTGTGTCCGGCAGTATGATTGCCTATCTGCTTGGTATTACACAGATGGACAGTCTGCGGTTCGGGTTGAACTTCTTCCGCTTTATGAACCCCTCCCGTGTGACCAATGCAGATATTGATACGGACTACTCTGGCAAGGACAGAGACACAGTCAAACGGTTCCTGCTTCGTGACAAGATGAACCTGCCAAGCATCCGTTCCGCAGAAATCATTACCTTTAACACCATTGCGTTGAAGGGAGCTGTTCGAGATGTGTGCCGTGCCCTCTACAAAGACCGGCAGGACATTAACTATATTCAGGTTTCCAACCACATCTGCAAAGAAGTTGAGACGCATGAAGAGGCAGTTCGCAAAAAGTATCCGGAGGTTTTCCGGTATGTGGATATTGTCAACGGCACTATTGTTTCCATCGGAACCCACCCAAGCGGTGTGCTTATCAGCGACCTGCCTATTGAGCAGACCGTAGGCCTCTGCAGCGTATCTACATCTGAGTATCCGGTCTCAATGATTAACATGAAAGAGCTGGACGACTTGATGTATGTCAAGCTGGATATCCTGGGGCTTGATAATATCGGTGTCATCAATGAAACTTGTAAAACTCTCGGCATTGAGCGGCTTACCCCCGACAACACAGATATGGAAGATATGAGCGTATGGAAAAGCATCCGCGATGATACAACGCTCATCTTCCAATGGGAGTCGGACAGCGCACAGCACTACCTCCGGCAGTTTATGTCAGACAGCACACTGGAAACGGCTCGCTCCAAAATCCCGAACTTCTCCATGCTGAAATGGATGTCCTTTGGCAACGGGCTTCTCCGCCCTGCCTGCGCCAGTTTTCGTGACAGCGTTGCGAAGGGCGAGTTTTACGATAACGGTTTCGATGCACTGAATGAGTTTCTTTCCCCCGAAGCTGGACGCATCGCCATGCAGGAGACTATCATGCAGTTCCTCGTCAAGTTCTGCGGCTATTCTGCTGCAGAGTCTGATAATGTGCGCCGTGCTATTGCAAAGAAAAAGGGCACTGAGACATTGCTTCCTGAAATTGAAGAACGATTCGTTGCCTATTGTTCGGAACAATATGACATGACTTCGGAACAATGCGAGAAAATCATTAAGCCTTTCTTGCAAATCATCCTGGATGCTTCCGCCTATGGCTTTTCATGGAACCATTCTGATGCTTACTCCTCCATTGGATACATCTGTGGGTATCTTCGTTACTACTATCCGTTAGAGTTCCTCACTGCGGCACTCAATATCTTTGGCGATAACATGGATAAGACCGCCGCCATTACCAATTACGCTACCAGCGTCGGCATCCGCGTCACACTGCCAAAGTGGGGATTGTCCAGAGGTGAGTATTTCTTCGACAGAGAAAAGAGAATCATTGCAAAGGGGCTCACCTCCATCAAGTATATGAGCGCCAATCTTGCCGATGAACTCTATGACCTTGCCAGAAATAAATACTCCTACTTCATGGATTTGCTCAGGGATTTGGATGAAAAGACCAGCATTAACTCCAGGCAGCTTGACATCCTCATTAAGCTGGATTTCTTCTCTGACTTTGGTAATCAGCGTGAACTTCTCCGCATAACAAGTCTGTTTTCCGAGATGTTCAAGAAAGGACAAGCCAAGCAGATACGAAAAAGCGATGTGGATGGAACGCCGTTGGAGGAAATCGTAAAGCGATATGCGGTGGGCGTAACCAAGTCAGGCGGCATCGCAAAGAGTTATACGCTTCTTGATGTCGCATCTATCCTGCGAGAGGCAGAAACCGTCATCAAAGCAGCAGGAATGGATGACTTGAGCGACCTTATCAAGGTGCGCAACTTCTATGATGTTATGGGCTACATCGGCTATGTGTCCGGCAACGAAGCCGACCGGCGCAAACTCTACATCACGGATATCAAGCCGCTGTACCGTAAGCGTGACAATAAGCAGTTCGGGTATAGCTTGTTCACGAAATCTATCGGCAGCGGCAAGGAGAGCCGGTTCACTGTCTTCAACAGAGTCTTTGATAAGGAGCCTGTCAAAGAGGGTGACATCATCTACTGCAAAGGCTATGAGAGAGATGGCGAGTATTACACGCTGACAGCGTATCAGCAGGTTTTTTGATTACATATAAAACATGGATTTTATAAGCATGGAGGTGCGAATTTTGCAGGACAAACAGGTCTGCAATCTCTGCGGCAAAGAGCTTGATTTCTTTGACCGGCAGGAGAACTTTACAATACATACAAGAATCGGTTATGGCAGTGTCCATGACGGCGACAAGGTTCATCTCCAGTTCTGCTGTGACTGCTTCGACAAGGTCGTTGCCATGTGTACCGTGTCACCCATTGAGGAGGTAAGCTGAGAATGGATAGAGCAGAATTTCAGAGATACATTGATAATGCCCTGCAAGAGGCAGAGCGTGTGAGGACTTATTGTACGCAAGACGAAATCGTCCTCATTATGACAGCGGATTTTTATCGAGAGCTTCTTGCCACCGCAGACATTCACGCCAACAGAGACGGCGACCACTACGGCTTCCTTTATGGCTATCGTATTGCGCTTATCAACGAGCCGACTGAACGCACGATGGTCTCGCCTGCGGTTCTTGGGATGACCTATCATCCGGGCATGGCGTTGGATGACATCATTGTTGTCGATGAAGAGAACAGAGTATTCCGGCTTACCAGTCGTGACCCTGTACAGTTTACGGATACCGGTATGACTGTCCGCTTTGATGCACATACCCACACTACCAGAATGGATGCTGCTGTTATCGATGCCGGAAATATTGCGGCTGAGGCCATGCGTGTCGCCACTGCACAAGCCGCTACGACAACTGCTACTGTAGAACCTTTCTACTACAATCCGTTTGAAACGATTACTACCACGGACACCACGACCGGTGGCAACTGGCAGCAGTATTGGGTGAACCCAGCAACATGGGAGTACAACCCTACGGTTACTTTCCATGTAGATACAGCAGAAATCAACCACAGCGTATTCGACAGACTCACAGGTGGTGGCAGAAAAAAGAATCGTGTCAAAGAAGATGCGGAACTGTCCGCCGGAGACACCAAAGCAATGGATGAATTTCTTGATGGATTCGCCATCAAACAGAACCTGCAGCAGGCGTAAAGGAGGGTACCAATGGGTAAGGTAATTGTTCAGGACTTCACCTGTAAAGCGCCAATCACCATGATTGGAACGGAGGCTGGTGTCTGCTGGGGCGCCGATATTTCCGACCAGAAGAAAAACTATCGTCGAGGTATTGACTGCCTTGAGAGTGAACACGGAAGAACTTTTGAGTTCCCCGATGCCTATATGATTCTCGATGGCTACTCCGCACGGGTCATTCGTGAGTGGTACACCCACATTGGCGGTTCACCTACAAGATTGCAGGCAAGTACGAGATATATCGACTACGAACATGGCTTTGATTATGTCGTACCGCCCAGCATTGAAAAGGACGAAGCGGCGTCAGCCGGGTACAAGAAAGTCATGACGATTCTCCAAAATGCGCTTACCGCACTGGATGCGTTCGGCGTTCCCCGTGAGGACACAGCACTGCTGTTGCCGTTGGGAATGACTACCCGTATCGTGTGCAAGCACAACGCCAGAAATCTCATGGATATGTCTCATCAGCGGATGTGCTCTCGTGCTTATCATGAGTATCGAAAGCTGTTTGACGATGTATGCAATGCTCTCCGTGCGTATTCGGAAGAGTGGGCATATCTGGTTGACCACTACTTCATGCCGAAGTGTGAGTATATGGGCTTCTGCAAGGAGAAAAAGTCCTGCGGTAAGATGCCGCACAAAGAGTGAGGCTATGAAAAGCAAAATACGAAATCCCAAAAAGATGCGCCAGCTTATCGACTTCAAAGGCCTGGAGCTTGATGGTGGCATCTACCCAACAGACATTGACGGACTGATTGAACTGCGCAATCGTGAATACATAATCCTTGAAGTTAAACACCGTGGCGCCGCTGTCCCTTACGGGCAAAGGCTTGCTATTGAAAGAATGGTAGATGACTTCACAACGGTTGGGAAGAGTGCGGTCGCTATCATATGTGAGCACCAAGTCGATGACCCGGACAAGCCTGTTGTCGCGGCATACTGCAAAGTAAGAGAAATCTATTATGGCAAGGAACATATATGGAGGCCGCCGGACGGCTCCATCAATGTACGGCAGGCCATCGATTGTTTCTGCCAGTACGCAACACATAAAAAAGGAGGCTGATGCCGTGAAAATTATCGCTATCTCTGGCAAAGCACAGCACGGAAAGGATACAACAGCCGGGTTTCTGAAATCCACATTGGAAGCAGACGGCTATAAAGTACAGGTCGCTCACTATGCAGACCTGCTCAAATACATATGCAAGCAGTTTTTTGGATGGAACGGGCAGAAGGACGATGCTGGACGCCACATTCTGCAGTATGTCGGAACAGATGTCATTCGCACACAGAAGCCTGATTTCTGGGTCGATTTCATTATCTCAATGGCAGAACTCTTCCCTGATGCATGGGATTATCTGCTCATTCCCGACTGCCGCTTCCCCAACGAGATTGACTGCATTAAAAGTGCCGGACTTGATATGGTTCATTTGCGTGTCGTGAGAAAGAACTTCACAAGTCCGCTGTCCAAAGAACAACAGGCGCATCCGTCAGAAACCGCGCTCGACAATACAACGCCGGACTACTGGATTGTCAACGATGGTACGCTGAAAGACCTGCAAGAGCGTGTCATTGCATGGCTTACAGATTACACAGGCTTTCACCAGACAACATTCGATGAGTTGTAAGGAGGTGTGATATGCGTCATCTGACAATTCTTGTTGATATGGATGATACTATCGAGAACCTCGCTGAAGCTTGGGTCGCCTACCTGAACGCACGGCATCAAACCAGTACCAACCTTTCGGATATTACCGATTGGGATATTTCAAAGGCATTTCCTACCCTTACAAAAGAGCAAGTATATGCCCCTTTGTTTGAGGATGCCTTTTGGAGCTGGGTCAAACCAATGGAAGGCGCGTCAGAGGCGCTGCAAAAACTAATTGCAGATGGACATACTGTGCTGATTGTGACCACATCAAACTACCAGACCATGGCGGCCAAAATGGAGCAGGTGTTGTTCCACTACTTCCCATTCCTGACATGGAACGATGTCATCATCACAGCCCATAAACAGCTTATCAAGGGAGATGTGCTGGTAGATGACGGTATTCACAATCTGGAGGGCGGAGATTACTTCAAAATCCTCATGACAGCCCCACACAACCGCAATTATGACGCAGATAAAAACGGAATGTACCGTGTCAGCTCGTGGAGTGAGACTTATTCCGCTATTCAAGCACTCGCCTGTGCAGATTCCATATCAAAATGGCAGGATGACCCCGCTGCTTTCGCCGAAGAAGTCCTGCATCTCCAGCTAAAGCCGTATCAGCGGCTTGCCTTAATGCTTAAAGGAGGTCGAAACCGCATTGAAAATCATTCTCTATTCAACCGGTTGTCCCAAGTGTAAGGTGCTCAAGCATAAATTAGAAGAAAAGGGTATTGCGTACACAGAAAACGGCTCTGTGGACGAAATGCTGTCACTCGGAATCGTACAAGTTCCTGTTCTTAGTGTGAATGGAGAACTTCTTGACTTCCAAACAGCAAACCAATGGGTTAATCAATACTAAAAGAAGGAGGACAAGAGTACATGAACATTCCACTCAAAATGAACCGGGACTTTGAAAAAGCGATGGCAGCTCTCAATGAGCGATATGGTGAGGATTTTGAGTTTCTCAATGGTTTCCATGAAACCCAGTTGAACTTCTCAGATTTCATCGATGGTTTTATTGATAAAAATGTGGCCGATGTGACCATTGATGCCAACGCCAACGCCTCGAATAAGGATATCCGCAGTCTCTTGAATGAAAAAGGGAAATCCCACGACAAGCTGTTCGCTTTCAACAAGATTTTCTATGAGATGAAGAAGAGGTACAATCTCCGCACGGCAAAAGAATGGCTGGAAACAGAGTATAACGGCGGTTTTTATCTGCACGATGCCTCAACTTCCACCTATTTGCCGTATTGCTATGCCTATGACCTGTCCAGATTGGCGACAGAAGGGCTTTTCTTCCTGAAAAACTATAACAATCAGGCGCCAAAACACCTCACCACCTTCATGGATGATGTAATCGAGTATATCAGCTACATGAGCAATCGCAGTTCCGGCGCTGTGGGCATCCCCAATGTCCTGATTTGGACATATTACTTCTGGAAAAAAGACTGCGAAAGCGGTCACATCATCAAAGACCCAGAGTATTACATTAAACAGTGCTTCCAGAAGTTTATCTACCGCCTTAATCAGCCGTTCATGCGCATCGACCAGACTGCCTTTGTCAATGTGTCCATCTTTGACCGTAATTATATCGAGGCTCTGTTTGGCGGCGTACAGTATCCGGACGGCAGCTATGTCATTGATTGTGTGGAAGAGCTGATTGAACACCAGAAACTCTTCATGGAGGTCGTTTCACAAATCCGAAGCGAGAATATGTTCACCTTCCCGGTACTGACTTATAGTCTTCTGTACCGTGACGGAAAGTTTGTGGACGAGAACTTTGCCAGATGGTGCAGCGACCACAATACCACATGGAACGACAGTAACTTCTTCATCAGCGGTGATGTGAATACGCTTTCCAACTGCTGCCGCCTGCTGTCAGATACCTCAAAGCTTAATGCGTTCATCAACTCCATCGGCGGCACGGCACTTTCTATCGGTTCTGTCAAGGTCAATACCATCAACCTGATGCGGATTGCGCTGGAAACGGAATGTGATGAGAAAAAGTATCTGGCTCTTCTTAAAAAGCGTGCGCTTCTGTGCTGTAAAACTCTTGATACCGTGCGGCATATTATTCACCGGAACATCGAAAAGGGTTTACTGCCCAACTATCAGGATGGTGCAGTAGAGATGGACAAGCAGTACTGCACGATGGGCATCCTCGGCCTGTATGAGGTAATCGAAGCTTTCGGTTATACCAAGACAGACGAATTCGGTTATATCAGCTATACCGATGAGGGTGTCACTTTCGCAAGCAAAATCTTTGAGGTGCTCAACGAAGTTAAGGACAACTTCACCGAGGAGTACTCATTCAATATCGAAAGCGTTCCTGCAGAGCGTGCCGCTGTTATCCTGTGTCAGAAAGACAATGTCCTGTACGACTACAACGATAAATTCATTTACTCCAATCAGTGGATTCCTCTGTCGGCCAAATGCACCATTCAGGAAAAACTGCGGCTGTGCTCCATTCTGGATGAGAAGTGTTCCGGCGGTAGTATCGCCCACATCAATCTGGAGTCGAATTTCCCCAATACGGATATGGCATGGGAAATGCTCAACAAGATTGCACAGTCAGGCGTTATCTATTTTGCATTTAACACCCGCATCAACGAATGCAAGCATCATCACGGTTTCGTAGGCACAGACCATTGTCCGGTGTGCGGTGAACCTGTATTCGATACATATCAGCGCATCGTTGGCTATCTTGTCCCGTCACGCGCTTATTCCAAAGACCGTTTCCGCGAGTTCAACACAAGACAGTGGTACACCTATGCGGAGGCAATGAGCGAATGAGGGTAAAGACGATAGTTGATGAGGACTTCACCAATTATAAGAAACCGGCCATGTTCATTGGCACGATTTCCTGTGGGGGCAAATGCTGTATCGAAGCTGGTATTCCTCTCTCTGTTTGTCAAAATGATGGGTGGCGCTCTTGCGCCCCCATTACGATTGACGATAATGAGCTCTGCCATCGGTATTTGACAAATCCCCTCACCAAAGCGGTTGTCTTCGGTGGGCTTGAACCGATGGAACAGTTTGAGGAACTTCTCACATTTCTGGATTTGTTTCGTGACACCTATGACTGCGAAGATGATGTCGTCATCTATACCGGTTATTATCCCGAAGAAATCCCAGACCAGCTTCATACCCTTTCTCTTTACGAAAATGTCTTCGTAAAGTTCGGACGCTATATCCCGAACAAGCCACACCGTTTTGACCCTGTGCTTGGCGTAGAGCTTGCCTCGGACAATCAGTATGCGGCCAATGTATTCTGGCCGTTCTGGAGGAACAACGAATATGCAAATCAACATCAATCCTGACAAAGACTTCGTCGCTCATATGCGCAAGGCACTTAAAGACAACAATGGGTTTTGTCCGTGCGCTATTGTGAGAAGCGAAGATACCAAGTGTATGTGCAAAGAGTTCCGTGAGATGGAGGAAGGAACCTGTCATTGCGGACTGTACATCAAGATTAAGGATAAGCCCGCCGCTGAAAATGTAGGCCGCTGCATTTGCTGTGGTGCAGTAATTCCAGAGGGAAGAATGGTTTGTCCAAACTGTGGTGAATAACTGGGAGGTACTCATTGGAGTCAAAAGTATTTGGCCTTATTGCAAAAGAACAGCACCGACAGGATACGACTATCGAACTGATAGCCAGCGAGAACTTCGTAAGTGAAAACATCATGCGAGCAGTCGGTTCCTGCCTGACCAACAAGTATTCAGAGGGATACCCCGCTACGCATCGCTCAGGAAGCCGTGGCAGATACTATGGCGGATGCCAGTATGTAGACGAGCTGGAGGAATATTGCTGCGAAATGTGGCAGAAGGTGTTCCAGACTAACTATCATGTCAATGTGCAGCCGCACAGCGGCACGAATGCAAATATTGCGGCATATTTGTCCGTACTGAAACCCGGAGATACTATTCTTTCTATGAGCCTTGATAACGGCGGGCATTTGTCCCACGGCTCTCCGGTGAATATCAGTGGTAAGATTTTCAACTTCATCCACTATGGAGCAAACAAATCCGGGTGGATTGATACAAACGATTTCATCGACAAACTTTATAAGTTCAATCCAAAGCTTGTAGTCATTGGGGCTTCGGCATATAGCCGTACCCTGTACTTTGACACCTTCAGAAATGTTATCGACTGCTATAAAAAGCAGACAGGAAACGAGTGCTATATGCTGGTGGATATGGCACATATCGCAGGACTTGTAGCGGCTGGTGACCATCCGTCCCCATTCGGGCTTGCTGACATCATTACTACCACGACACACAAAACTCTGCGTGGCACAAGGGGCGGTTTGATTTTCTGCAAACCGGAGCTTGCCAAGCGCATCGACAGCGCAGTCTTCCCCTGTTGTCAGGGCGGGGCGCTGCAGCATATCATCGCTGGTAAAGCGGTAACAGCTGAGGAGGCTTGCACAGACAAGTTCAAGAACTACATCCACGCCGTTGTGCGTAACTGTAAGGCGATGTGCGATGCGTTTATTTCGATGGGCTACAAGGTCGTTACAGGTGGTACAGACAACCATCTGTTCCTGCTTGACCTGACGGAAACAGGGTTGACCGGTAAAGCGGTACAGGACGAATTGGACAAGCATGGCATTACTCTTAATAAGAACTGTGTTCCCAATGAAACTCGTTCTCCGCAGCAGACTTCCGGTGTTCGTATCGGAACGGCAGCTATGACAACTAAGGGCTATACTGACGAAGACTTTGTCAGCGTCGCTCACACCATTGACGCCATTATCAAATCCATGCAGGAGGAACTACATGACTAAGAAAATCATTACTACATATACCGAGTACGGTGAAGACGGCAAAATCAAAAGCCAGAGCGTCACAGAAACCCCTTACCCCGAAGACGACTGCGACCTCGATTGCGAATGCTGCGACTGTGCAGAGTCGGATGAAGACGATGACAATGCCGTGTATCAGCTGACACCCAAAGGTATTGCGTGTCTGGCGCTGCTTCGCACCGGTCTTGTTGAGTCTATTGAAGACCCTCGAATTGATGGGTTCTGGGAACTGTTTCAGGCAGACATGGACGCACTTGGTTACACACAGGAGGTTGAAGAATGAACAGAGTCGGTGAGTTTGAAAAAGTCAGCTTCGAGCAGTACTACGAAGCTATCAAAGATGAATTTTATAAAGGGCAGGAAATGACTCCTGCTCTGCAAGAAAACATCAAGAAGTCATGGGAAGTTCTCCAGCTTCCGTCCAGAGCCACATCCGGCTCTGCCGGTTATGACTTCAAGGCGCCGTTCTCATTCTCACTGGACGCCGGTGATACCATCAAAATCCCCACCGGCATTCGGGTTAAGGTCGATGAGGGCTGGTGGCTTGGCTGTCTGCCTCGCAGCGGCCTTGGCTTCAAGTACCGTCTGCAACTGGATAACACGATGGGCGTGATTGACAGCGACTATTACTACTCAGATAACGAGGGGCACATCTTCGCTAAAATCACGAACGACAATCATACAGGCAAAACACTTACCGTAGAGGCCGGTAGCGGCTTCCTACAGGCGATTTTCATTCCTTATGGGGTAACATACTCCGACGATGCAACAGGCGTCAGAAACGGCGGTATGGGCTCTACAGACAGCAAATCATAATGAAACCCTGCATTGCAGTGTAATGATTTCGTTCAATAGTTTTCGGTAGAGACAGCGTCTCACGACCGAAGAAATATACATAGAAAGGGAAAAGACTATGAAACGAATTTTCTCACTGCTTCTGGTTGTTGTACTTGTATTTGGTACAACTTCCGTTTATGCCCTCTCTTGGACTTCCACCTCAGAACCATGCAAGACATACACAATCAACATCGTAAAATACGAGTTGATTCCAGGCGATGTCGGCAATAGCTTCCGGGTAAACCCGAATACTACTGCACGCAAAGGTGAATACGCCTACTACAGTATTGAGGTGTACAATGCCGACAATCAAAAGGTAGACCCCGGCAAACTTATTGTGACCGATATGGCCGCACCAACAAACCTGGACAACGGCTTGTATGCAGCTCTTGTTACCGGAAGCCGTCCGATGCTCACATATAGCATCGAAGAAAAAACATCACTTCAGGAGCTACATTATAACAATATGCCAATTACCATCAGTGGTGATACCGTTACAATCGGTAAATTGGTGTTTACACGGTCAGTGTCCGGAGTAGTAACAGATGTGCATTTTGATGGCAACATTTTGGAACTGACAAAAGAGTTGACTGCGCTCAATATGACACCGGAAGATGTCTACAATGGTAAGGTTTGCATGAGCAACGATGTGTTAATTCAGAACTTTGGGATGATATGCAAGCAAACCGCAACATCCAAATGGTATAACGACGCAGATGCTATCAAAAACATTACCATCCCGAAGACAGGAGATGCACCGTTAAATGCTTTGTTTGTTGCATTGGTAACATTGGTGACAACAGGCGTGGCGATATGCTTCAGCTGTCGCTTCAAACAGAAAAAGGATTAAGACCCTGAGTACTTCATGTAGAGATGGGGCTGGTGATAATAAGCCAGCCCCATTATTTTTTACGCCAACAAGGAGGTTGGTTATCATAGCTGCAAAAAAATATACCGAAGAAAAAGTCAACGCCGTATATGACGGCGATATTTATACCATCATCAACCTCACGCCAGTTATACATAAAGACGACCGACAGGAACAGAAAAATGAAATTGAAAAAACCCTGTACACCGTCTTTAGCAAATACACACCGAAAAAGAAATAAGACGGAGGATACCGATGGAAGATTTTATTTACGCAAGACAGTCTGTTGATAAAGAAGACAGTATCTCTATTGAAAGCCAAATCGAGTTGTGCCTGCGGGAGGTAGGGAATAATCCGCACAGAGTATTTCGAGATAAAGGGTACAGCGGTAAAAATACAGAGCGTCCTGACTTTCAAGATATGATGGCCGCCGTTCGTGCTGGCGGCGCAAGGCGAATTATTGTGTACCGCCTTGACCGAATCAGCCGTTCCGTTCTTGACTTTGCAAATGTTATCAGTGAGCTGCAGAAGTACGGCGTTGAGTTCGTGTCTATTACAGAACGATTTGACACCTCAACACCTATTGGCAAAGCAATGCTGATGATAGTCATGGTATTCGCCCAGCTTGAGCGCGAAACGATTCAACAGCGTGTCATGGATGCATACCGCTCACGCAGTAGAAAAGGCTTCTACATGGGCGGCAGAGTCCCTTATGGGTTTGAACTGGAAAACACCGTTATGGAGGGCATCAAAACCTGTATGTATAAACCCATTCCAGAGCAGATACAAGTCGTGCAGCTTATCTTTTCTCTGTATGCTATGCCGCAGGTTTCCTTTGCCGATGTGGTGCGCTACCTCAGCCAGAATGGAATTAAAAATCCTAACGGTAAGAACTTCAGCCGTATGCGCATCCGAGATATTATTACAAATCCTGTGTACGCTAAAGCAGACGCTTCGATTTATGAATTCTTCCACGGGCAAGGAACCGAAATCATCAACGACATCTCTCAGTTCATTGGAACAAATGGAGCTTATCTGTACACAGGGAACAAAGCGGCCAAACGCAAGAGCATTTCTCTTGACGGTCATGTCCTCGTTCTTGCTCCGCACGCAGGATGCATCGATGCTGATACATGGATTCGGTGCAGGCGCAAGTGCCTAAATGTGCGCCAGATAGCTAAGCCTGTGAAAGCAAAGAACACATGGCTTGCCGGTAAAATCAAGTGCATTGATTGTGGGCACGCCCTCTCCCTGAAATCCTATCCCCGTAAACGCAGTGCAGACGCAAGGTACTACATCTGCAACAGCAAGTATGTTTCCGCATCCTGCGACGGCGTAGGCGCAATACAGGCCAGCGGAATCGAGGACATTGTCTTTGATGAAATGTCCCGCAAACTTAAAGAGTTCAACAAGCTTTCTTACAAGGAAAAGCACGGAGACCCCATTGAGCTTACCAAGCTGAAAATCCGTGCAGAAGAAATCGAAAAAGAAATCGCCACGCTTATAGACAAAATCGTATCTGCAAGCACAGCGACAATGGAATATATCAATGAGCGCATTGATGCACTCGACGAAGAAAAGAAAACGGTAAAAGAAAAAATCGCTCAAATGTCAGCCGAAATGTATGACAGACAAAACATCGGCGTCATCAGCGATTACATGAGCAAATGGAACGATATATCTATCGACGATAAATTAACCGTGGTAGATACCCTGATTGAATCTATTCATGTTGGACACGGCAAAGTTAAAATTGCATGGAAAATTTGATGTGGTAGTCTGATTGTTTTGCTTTACCGATAATATTTCTTGTAATTGTAGAATCTAATTCCATACCATATTTCTGAGCCAACATATCATTAAAGACATCAAAAGCAATTTCCTTATTATCAACTCTCCGATTTCCCAAAGTCAAAACCAACAATTTCCCTGGCTTTAGAACCCTTGCCAACAAACTGAAAATTTTTTCGTAGTCTTCAAGAAAAGCAATAACCTTCTTTTGTTTTTCCAAAGATATGGCCCCCACAAATTCACTATATGGATGTGCAGTTACAGGCTTCCTTTTAACCCGTCCTCCCAGACTTGCACTGTCTATTGCCGTGAAGGTTTCCAATATGGTGTCATCCCATATGTGTAAATCTTTTTTATCTATCCACAATAAAGGAAGTATTGAAAACTGTCCATACGTCACGGTGGTATGATTATCTCCATAGGGGGGAGAAGTACATATTAAATCAACAGAATCAGCAACCATGGCGGCCAAATGTTCTTTTGAATCTCCACACTTTATACAAATAGAACTCGTGCTATCTTTGACGTATTTGAGATAATTGTTTTGTATATGTTCCTTGAAAAAAGTGATGGTATCATCGACTGTTGCTTCAATTTTGGATTGTTCTTTTATATGAAGTTTAAAGGTCGATGTCCGGGTATTGCTGAACTTTTTCACCGTTTCTGCAAAACAACACCAAAAGAACCGGCGCATCCGCTCATTTGTTTCCTCAATTATCGCTTGTCTAATGACACTTAACGAAACAATAATATCGTCGTTAAACCATTTGTTAATATTCTTAAAAGCGTATGATTTTACATTCCCGTTAAGCATGGTAAGTCGAGTATTAATAGCATTAATGCTTCTAACTGCACAATCTTCGGGAATTCCCTCCAATTGCACTGTCGCAATTAGCACAGCCATGGGATTAATGTCAAATCCCATAACATTCAGTCCCAATTTTTGCCCCTCGCACAGCACTGTCCCAGAACCACAAAATGGATCTAATACTGTTGATGTCGTAGGGTCGGCGTTGATGATTTCTTTTAGTATACACGCTTGCATGGGTGCAACCATTACTGCGGGGTATCTAACAAGAGGCGCGTCATTTCTATATTCAGAAAAGTCCCAATATTTTTCATCATATGTGCTTAATTTTTCGGCAAGTGTCATTTCAAATCCCCCACATTCTCCTCGGAAACAATCTCTACAATATCCTCAATCCGGCAATCAAGCGCCGCACAAATCTTCACGAGTATCTCTGTGGTAACATGCCCGTTCCGCCCCATCTTGGTGACAGATGCTGGGCTAATACCTGCCTTTTCACACAGGTTCTTTTTCTTCATGTCCTTATCGATGAGCAGCTTCCAGAGTTTTTTATAACTCACAGACATAAATATCTCCTCCGTACCGATATACAAAAAATGCTCTGCCGCTTGGCAGAGCATTCGGTCTATTGCAGCCATACTGCCAAGGCCTATTCCAACACTTGACAGCGTTGTTTATAATGATAGCACATTTGGGCAGGAAAAGCAAGAAAATGATAAATCCGCACGAATTCCGACTCTATTCAATTTCTTTTCAAGCCGCGAAAGAAACGCTTGAACCTCCAGACAGTCAGAGCTACAATGCCAACACCTCATCGTGAGGACAAACTGATTGGAGGTCAAATGATGAATTATGAAGTAAACCCGTTTCAGGACTACGAATCGATCACCATTGACGAACTGAAGGATCAAGCTAACAGCCTACTGAATCTGGTAACGGAAGAACAGCGACCGCTGCGCGTATGCATGAATAATGGCAAAGAGTTTCTGCTGTTCCCTCAGGATCTGCTCGCCCCGATCTGCGACTCTGACTTTCGCTTGATCCTGCTGTCGGCAATGCGGTATGCGATGGGCAGGAATACTTGTATGCCCATGGTAGTCGCTGATTATATTAAGCGTCACATTCAGCTTCTGGATGATAAGTTTCTCGTACTGGCTGCCGATGAGATTAGGCGGCATCTTGAAGATTACGCAGAACACGAGCCGAATCCGAATCTTTGGCATGACCTTTTAGGTGCACTTGAGACAGAGCAGAGAGAGCGTGCCACTCGTAAGGCAAGAAAAATCAGACTGTGCCCAGCCTGCGGGAAGCCCTTGGAGGTCATGAGCATTGCCGACAACCAGCATTCACCAGGCGGATTTGATGTAATTGCCCACTGCCGTAACTGTCTTTCTGATTATGAATGGTTCTGTGATAAGGATGGCGGTGCCTCTGATATGAAGCAGTATTTCTTCGGGTAAGGCGAATGTACATTTCGGCAGGAGACTTTGGGTGTATTCCTTGTCTATAGCGGCTCAACCGTTGAACTATGCGCCAACTTCCGTAAAGAGACCAAAAGGGCCGCACCTGCTCGTATGAACAGGCGCGGCCCTCTAAAAAGTTGCGCGTATTGAAGGGAATCTAATTCAGCCTGAAATAGCAGGTATTCTTCCCGCGCCCTTCTTTTTTTAACTCGCCGGCTGCAATCAGCTTACGCAAGGCCCCCTCTATGGAACTGTCGCTGAGCGTCGGGCAGAGTTCCCGGATATCCTGCTTATTGAATCGCCCGATTCTATTCTTGCTTGCTCTGCGCACCATCTCCAGTGCAGGCAGCTTGGTTTCCACAAGCGCCACACGATCCTCAAAGTCCTTATAGGCCGCAAGGATCGTTCCGAGCAAATACTTGATGAAAGACACTACATCCTCGGCACCTTCATGCCAGCCGGTTTGCGCCTGTGCAAGCGCGTCGTAGTACAGATCTTTGTTTTTGGCGATTTTGGCTTCAAGAGAGATATACTTGCCGACATAAAAGCCGTTTCGGTACAAAAGCAGCGTCGTGAGCAAACGGCTCATTCTTCCGTTGCCGTCATTGAAGGGGTGGATGCACAGAAAGTCATGGATGAAAACCGGGATTGCAATCAACGGCTCCAGTTCCATATTGCCAATTACACGGTTGTATTCTGCGCAGATCCTGTCCAATGCTTCCGGCGTCTCATAAGGGGCAAGCGGCGTGAACAGCGTTTCCACATGACCGTCCGGATAGGTAGCGGTGATATAATTCTGTGTGATCTTTGTGCGTCCCGCAAGCGGGTTATTCATGTGGCTGTAGAGGATTTTGTGAAGCTGCAGGATGTAGTTCTGCGTAATTGGTATCGCGTCAAAGCTCTCGTGAATGATACTCAGCACATCGCGGTAACCGGCGATCTCCTGCTCATCCCGGTTCTTCGGTGTGGTTTTCTCCTTGACAAGCTGCCGGATTCGGGTACTCGTGGTGACAATGCCCTCAATGGCGTTCGATGCCTCGGTGCTCTGTATCTTGGCAATCTCCACGAGCTTTTCGAGTTCCTCCGGGCGCTGCTTCAAATACAGTTCCTGCTTCCCGGCTTCCTTGTATATGGCCGCAATCAGACCAAGAACGTCCGAGTCCCACTTTTGTTGCCTGATTGCAGAGTAATTGAAGGTTCTCATTCCCTTGCCTCCATTCTGTTTCCCTTAAATATTAGAATAAAATAAGGGAATAGTCAATGGGCTGTGCGATAAATCCCTTACTATTATGCCTGAATTAAGGGATTTATAATCTTAGTCGTTAACCGCCTATTCTTTGTTTATAGCGACGCAACCTTTGAACTGCTGCTTTTGAAGAAGCCACTTGCAGATAAATTTGTTTCACGCTGGGAACGTTCTTTCTTGAAGTCTCTCTACAAATACGGCTTGATTTTATATCACTTTGGTGATACTATTGCAGATAGAGATATGCAGGAGGGACACACGGATGAATCAGAAAATCACACTGTATCACGGCTCCGAGCAGCTTGTGGAAACGCCGACTTTCGGGTTGGGCAAGAAAAACAATGACTTCGGTCTTGGCTTTTACTGCACGGAAAGCGAAGAACTTGCGAAAGAATGGGCCGTGTCCTCTCTGCGCAATGGCTTTGCCAATCGTTACAGTCTTGATACGGAATACCTGAAAATCTTGAATCTGAACAGTCCGGACTATACGATCCTGAACTGGATCGCCGTTTTAGTGGAGCACCGCCTGGTTTCCATCAAAACCCCGGCGGCGCAGCGGGCAAAACGGTACTTGATTGACAATTTCAGCGTTAACGTCAATGCCTATGACCTGATTATTGGCTATCGCGCTGATGACTCCTATTTTGATTATGCCGAGTCCTTCTTAAATAACGGAATTTCCGTACAGCAGCTTGCAAAAGCCATGCGGCTGGGAAAGCTGGGAGAGCAGCTCGTCGTCAAGTCCAAATATGCGTTCTCGCTGCTGCATTACGAGGGATTTTCCATCGCAGAAAAGGAAAAATATTATGTTCTCCGCAAGGCCCGGAACGATGAAGCCGATCAACATTATGTGAGCATACTTGAAGAAGAAACCGATGGTCTGTATATGCTGGATATTCTGAGAGGAGGCATTCAAAACGATGACCCACGCATACCAAGAAATGTATCTAAGTAACGCACAGGCGCTGCTGGGCGACGCTTTTGACTATGCCATCAACGCCTGCAGTATTTCAGGAAATGACTTTGTGAAGCTATTTTCCGTAAGCTCTGTCAGCAAGCGAATCGAGAATGGTGAGCCCGCTTATCTGGCAGGAAAAAGCGGAATTGAAGTCGTGGAAGATATTCTTGTCGAGACGACCGGCAAAGCGCCAACTGCCAAACCGCAGGCAACGTTCAGCCGTTCCAGAGAGTATTGGATTGGCTGGGTTATCGCGTACTATCAATGGTTCTCCGGCAGGAAATTCGGCGATATTTTCAAGGTCCTTTCGTTCGAGGATTTGCAGCAGATGTACGCTCCGCTTCACGAAGCAGACATCAGCAAATTTGCCAATATTGCCGATGCCAAAGTGCGTGCGTATTTTACAGATACCAATCTCAAGCGCATCCGTACGACCTACGGCTGCACACAAGCAGAGCTTGCCAAGCGAAGCGGCGTCAGCCTCCGGTCGATCCAGATGTACGAGCAACACAACAAGGATATCAATAAAGCCAGCGCGGAAACGGTTCTCAGCCTTGCCAAAGTCCTTGGCTGCACAATGGAGGATCTTCTGGAAAAGTGAGATCAATGCAACCATAGCCAAATATGAAAAAGAAAATGCAATGTGGCGCTGCACGATCAACAGAAAAACATCGCCTTTAAATTCCCCATATACTGAGATTACAGATGAGTGGCTGCGAGAAACACCTACAAAAACGAATTTGAAAAACGCCTTGGTCGCTGACATTGACGCTGATGGTATAATTTATAAAAGCATAATGGAATATGTTCAGCTTCTGAACGAAAAAAGCGCAGATATCACATTGCCTCTTGCTAGCGTATGCTCCTGTAAAGTAACTGCGCGGGTAAAGGCGCAAAACTCGATTGAGTTTAAAATTCAAAACTACAAGACAGAGCGACATGAATTTGGTAAAATTCCAATCAACAAATGTATCAACGATTTATTCGGCATCAGGATCTTTTTGCGAGAGCCATTGACTTTTGATGAGGTTTATTCATTCATAGAAGATACTTATCCAAACAGGTACCGATGTATTGACTCATCAAAGTTTGACTATAAAGCTGTTCACCTTTATTTCAAAGAGAATAATCAGTCATTTCCGTGGGAGCTGCAGATTTGGAATATGTGTGACATGGATAGCAATTTCTCATCTCACAAAAAATACAAGCAGGAATACACCGCATGGGAGAAAGAAAGCAAGGAAGGAGGAATCATCAATGATTAAGCACTACATTATTATGAGTAGTTCGTACACCGATGGCAGTCGTGTAGCATTGGATATTACGGAGGATTGCTTTCTTAACAGCAAAGCAATTGCAGAAATGATTGAGGAAATCAGGAAAAACTGCGGCAAAGATGTTCCTCTATCAACGCATTTCATCGAAACAGAATCCGCTTCATGGGATTCTGTTGTAGCGTATGATCCATTCTTTGAGGATGTCGAATGTACTAAATCGACAACAGCGTTTTCTGAGAAAATCAAAAAAGGTAGAGTTTTGTCAGGACTGGACGTTGCAAATTACATTCTTTCAAAAATTCGGTGTACGCATCTTTCACTGGAAAAACTCGTTTATTATGCATATGCGGATTACCTCTGTGAGCATTCTGAGCGGCTATTTGAAGATCACATTTATGCATTCCGTCATGGTCCTGTCATTAACAGTGTCTATGAGACTTTTAAGCGAAGTGGCTCCCAATATGTGAAGCCGTTCGAGTTTGGTGACGACAGTGATATTCGGACTGGCGTAAAAGAGTTACCCGCAAGAAGCCGCATTCTGTTTGCTAAAGAAGGCACAGAAAAACTCTCGTCTATTGATAGGACGATTGCAAAATACGGAAAGTACTCTGCGGGAGCGCTTGTTGATCTCACACACCGCGCTGGCACTCCATGGTCTTACGTGGACAGTTCCGTGGCATATCAGGAAATTTCGGATAATTTGATTATGGCATATCACCATGTTGAGAGCGTATAAACTAGATGATTGTATTCTTTGTCTATAGCACCGCAATCTTTGAACTGCCGTCCTCGCAGAAACCACTTGCATAACCCTCTGCCCGGAGTTACAATGCAGACACTTTGAACATAGAAAACGCTTCCCGCCTTTTTTGTCGGGAAGCGTTTTTTGACCACATGGATTACTACAGACGCGCGCGGAACAGGCGGAAAAGGGGGTTCAAAAGAGGGTACGAGAGTAACGGAATACGAGCGGAAATGATAGAAAAGCGTTAGAAACGTCCGAAAAAAGTTTTCGATTCCTGTTTGGGACCACAAGGCCGCTGGTTCGAAACCAGTCACTCGGACCAGAAAACCCGCTGAAATCATAAGATTTCAGCGGGTTTCCTATGTAAATTATTCGATTTTTTCAAAAACCTATTCTTTGTTTCTTGCAGTGCAGGATTTGCGCCGCGGGTTCGATGAGCTAGAATTTGTCAGGCAAATAAAATAAGTGCAACGCCTGCGATTAGCAGAGCAATACCAACAACAAACTCTACCAGTCCGACTCTCTTTGCATATGCTTCATTCTTCCGACCATCTTGAAAGTCTGCCTCAAAACCGTTGATGAGATTATATTTCTTTTTGAAATAAATGAAGTATCCAAACAGAAGAAACGCCAGTCCCAGCACTACGGCCAATGCCTTTAGGAATATCATATAAACACCTCCACAAATTCTGATTTGTTTCATTATAGCAAACGATCTGCCAAAGCGCAAGCGCAGCCACCCGGAGCGTTCCGGGCGGCTGCGTTCCGTTCATTCGATCAATGCTTGTCAGTCTTCTGCCGTTTCAACTCCGCCAGCTCCGCTTTCGTCTCTGCAATCAGCACCTTCAGCTTCTCCTCACATTCCTCGCGGGTATGCGCATACACATTCCGCGCGTGCTTCTTGCCGTCGATCCATGTCGGGGAGTAGCGCCCCTCAAAAAGATGGTCATTGATCTGGCTGATGCAGCCCGTGCCGGGCCTGCGGACCTTGCCCATGTAGGGCTGAAAATCAACGATGGCGGGCACATTCGCCTGCGGGCGCAAAACTCTGCGAGGCTTCTGGGGAATTGAAGAGATTTTTGAATTCATGGGGGCTTTTTGTCGAATTTGCGGCTTGTTTACGGCTCTTTGTCTGTGATAAGATAGGCACACAAAGGAGTGTATTGCACATATGAAAGAAAAGCTGAAAATTCTGATTGCGAACGACGATGGGATCCGGTCGGAAGGTATTGCAAAGCTGGCCCGCGCCGCTGCCTCATTTGGAACGGTCTGGGTCGCTGCACCGGAACACCAGTGCAGCGGCATGTCTGTCCGCCTGACTATCTCTGAAAAGAGCCAGATGGCGGTCTACCGCTATGATTTCCCGGTTCCTGTGGAGGCCGCCTGGAGCGTAGACGGCACGCCCGCCGATTGTGTCAAGGTTGCGCTGAACGCACTGCTCCCATTCCGCCCGGATATTGTCCTGTCCGGCATCAACGACGGGCTGAACGCGGGTCTTGACGTCGCCTACTCCGGAACCATCGGCGCGGCGACAGAGGCGGCCATGCACGGCGTTCCCGCCATTGCATTTTCCATGCGCGACGGCAAATCCTTCGACGTTACCGATCACTACCTCTGCTCCGTTCTTGGCGAGCTTCTGGAGAAGCCGCTCGGCCGGGGCGAAATCTGGAACGTCAACTTCCCCACCTGTCCGCTCTGCGACTGCCGCGGCATTCTGTACGAGCGTTTCCCGGAAAAGCAGTCGTATTACGAAAACTATTATGAATGCGTCCGCGAGGAAAACGGTGTGCGCTATCTGTCGCCTGTTGCAAAGGTTTTGCACGCAGACGCCGTGACGGACGGCAGCGATATCCACGCGGTTCTGAACGGCTATGTTTCCATCGGCAAGGTGCGCTGCGCGCCGTTTTGAACATTTGTCTTTATACTGTGGACAGTTTCAAATTAGTAAGCCGAATTTAAGAAAATTTGAAGAAAATTTGACATATTACTTGCATTTGACTTCTTGTATTGTCTCACATGATGTGGTATATTTGCTTTGGTAGAAATACCAGTATCTTGTGGGGCTGCGCTGTGCGCAGTCTCAGCTCACCACCGCGGCACTGCCGCGGACATATGTTTCAGGAGGAATATAGAAAATGAAGAAGATCATTGCACTGCTCCTCGTGGCGGTCATGGCAATCGGCTTCTGCGCCTGCGCAGCCAAGACCGAGACCCCCGATGAACCCGCCACAACGGAAACCACGACCACTGAGGCCACGGAAACCACCGAAACCACGGAACCCGCAGCTAAAGAAACCACGACCGAAGAAACCACGACCGAAGAAACCACCGAAAACCAGCATTTCGACAAACTGACGCTTGAGTTTGTTCCCTCCAAGGACGCCGACGTCATCATCACTGGCACGAAGAACCTTCCCGAACTCGTGAAGGCTGAAATGTCCAAGCTCGGCTACGACATCGACGAAGTCGACATCACGGTCGGCACCAGCTACGACGCCACCGGCGAGGCTATGGCTGCCGGTTCCATCGATCTGGGCTGGCTGCCCGGCGGCACATACGCGCTGTACTCCGACGATGTGGATGTCATCCTGACCGCTACCCGTAACGGCCTGTCCAACGACTCCACCAACCCCGCCGACTGGAACGGTGAAGCCAACGCCACCAAGAAGGATGGCCCGCAGGTCACCTACTACCGCTCTCTGATCTACGCTACTCCGTCTGCTTATGGTCAGGAACTCGCTGCTAAGGTCAATGCTGGCGAAAAGCTTACCTGGGAAGACCTCGACAAGGCAACTTGGGCTGTCCAGAAGACCTCCTCTTCTGCCGGTTACATCTATCCGTCCATGTGGCTGATGGCCAACTACGACGGCAAGAAGATCTCTGATCTGTCCAACGTCATGCCCATCGACTCCGGTTACGGCACCGCGTTCTCCTACGCTGCTGCGGAATCCGTCGATATCATCGTCTGCTACGCCGACGGCCGTAACGACTACGAAGCATCCTGGACGCTGCCCACCGACCAGCAGGACGAAACCGGCAAGCAGGGCATGGGCCGCTCCGACTCCATCTGGAACGAGATGAACGTCATCGGCGTCACCGAGGGCATCTACAACGATACCGTCGCCATCTCCAAGGAGAGCCAGTACTACACCCCCGAAATCGTCGCTGCCCTTCAGGACTGCTTCATCAACATCATCGGCACCGATGAAGGCAAGGCCATCTTCGACGTCTACAGCCACACCGGCTACGCCAAGGCGACCGACGCTGACTACGACGGCGCACGTGCTGCTCTGCAGGCTGTTGCCGAGTAATCCGTCATCAACCAAATAACGTCCAAATGAATAAAGCGCCCCGCGTCAACGGGGCGCTTTTCGTTTTACAGATATCTCAGCAAAAAGCGCATCTCCGATATTCTCCATTCAAATCCTCAGAAAGAAAAGAGTCGCAGCATGATTGAATTCAAAAATGTGTATAAGACTTATCCAAACGGCTTCACGGCCCTGAAAAACATCAACCTGCAAATTGAGCAGGGCGAGTTTGTCGCCATCATCGGCCTTTCGGGCGCAGGCAAGTCGACGATTCTGCGCTGCATCAACCGGATGCACGATATCTCCAAGGGCGAGCTGACCGTTGACGGTGTCACGGTGGACTCTCTGCGCGGCAAAGAGCTCCGGCGCTACCGCCGCAAGGTCGGCATGATCTTCCAGAGCTTCAATCTGGTTTCCCGCAGCACGGCGATCAAGAACGTTCTGACGGCCGATGTCCCAGATATGCCGTTTTTCCGGGTACTGCTCGGCATTTTTACAAAAAAGCAGAAAATGCGGGCATTAGAGAGTCTGGACAAGGTAGGCATTTTGGATAAGGCCTATACCCGCTGTGACCAGCTCTCCGGCGGTCAGCAGCAGCGCGTGGCCCTGGCCCGCACGCTGAACCAGAATCCGAAGATCATCCTCGCCGACGAGCCTGTCGCTTCCCTTGACCCCATCACGGCCAAGCAGGTCATGCAGGACTTCGTGCGCATCAACAAGGAATATAAAATTTCGATTCTGCTGAACATCCACCACGTGGACCTCGCGCTCAAATACTGTGACCGCGTCATCGGCATCCGCGCGGGCGAAATCGTTTTTGACGGCCCGGCCAGCACCATTACCCAGGAACAGATCGACGAGGTCTACAACGGCGCAAAGGCGCCCACCATGGGCGAAGGCGAGGGCGAGCTGCCGAAGGCTGCCAGAGCAGAGGGCTAAGCCATGGAAAACAACACGTCTTCTCTGATGAAGCTTACACTCTACGACCGCATCTTCAAACCCCAGACCGTAACGCTTCCCAATGGACATTCGGTCCAGCGGCGCAGAAGCCGCACGCCGGTAATCGTCCTTTTCCTGGCCGTTGCAATCTGGCTGTCTCTTCGCATGACAGGCTTTGATCTGCACGTCGTCATCACAAAATTTCGCAAGATGGTGGACCTTCTGGAGAAAATTCTTCAGCCGGACTGGTCGTTCTTTCCGAAGGTCGTTTCTCCTCTGATCGATACCATCAAAATGTCGATTCTCGGTACGGTCATCGGCTGCGTGATAGCGCTGCCGGTTGCGATTCTCTCGTCGAGCAACATCAACAAGAGCATTCCCGTCGTCTGGCTCATCCGATTCCTGCTTGGCCTTATCCGGACACTGCCGACTCTGATCATCGCACTCGTGTGCGCGCTGATCTTCTCGCTCGGCACGTTTTCCGGCACCATCGCAATCGCCATCTTTACCTTTGGTATCGTGGCCAAAATGCTCTTTGAGTCGATTGAAACCATCGACATGGGGCCGTTTGAGGCGATGGAAGCGCTCGGCGCGAACAAGTTCCAGGCATTCTGGTCCGCCTGCGTGCCGCAGATTCTGCCCGTTTATTTAAGCCACTGCCTGTACTGCTTTGAAATGAACGTGCGCGCATCGGCAATTCTCGGTTACGTCGGCGCTGGCGGCCTTGGTATCACGATCAACGAGCGCATCGGCTGGCGCGATTACAACAGCCTCGGCACGGTGCTGCTGTCGCTGTTCGTGGTCGTTATCATCATCGACTTCTTCAGCGAATACCTTCGCAAGAAGCTGAGCTGAAAGGAGGCTGCAAGATGGAAAAGAAAGACAAAATCGCCATGCTGGAGCAGTCGCTTGACCGGAAGCTCACCACGCTTGAAATGTATGAAAACCGCCCGCGCAAGTGGATTTTGTACCTTGTGATTGTGCTGGCGGTCACACTGCTTGTCGGCTGGTCGGCAGACGACATCCACTTTACGGGCCTCACCGCCACCGGTACGGAGGTCGCCAAGGGTGTCGTCCACGGCGTGTTCCACCCGGACACAAATCTGTTGTTCGGTACCGGCGACTCCGATGTGCCGTATCTGCTGCTGCAAACCATTGCCATTGCTGTGCTCGGTACTATTTTCGGCGCAATTCTGGCCATCCCCTTCGCGTTTCTGGCCTCGTTCAATATCATGCCGAAGGCGGTTGCGTACATTGTCCGCATTCTGATTCTGATGATCCGCACCATCCCGTCCATTGTCTGGGCGCTGATGTGGATCCGTGTGACAGGCCCGGGCGCCGCCTGCGGCGTTATCACACAGTCGGTCTGCTCGATCGGCATGATCTCCAAAATGTACATCACGGCCATCGAAGATCTGGATACGCACATTCTCGAAAGTCTGGACGCCATGGGCTGCACGCCGTTCCAGAAAATCCGCTACGGCGTTCTGCCGCAGCTGACGGCAAGCTTCATCTCGACTACGATCTACCGCTTTGACATCAACCTCAAAGACGCCACGACGCTCGGCATCGTCGGCGCGGGCGGTATCGGCGCGTCGTTGGTGCAGTGTCTCAACTCCCGCCGCTGGGGCATGGTCGGCTCGTTCGTCTGGGGCCTGATGGTGCTTGTTCTGATCATCGAACTCATCTCCACGCGCATCCGCAGAAAGCTTGCGCACGGCGAATAAAAAAACTGGGGGCGCTCTGAGCGCCCCCCAACGCATCCTCAAGGGCCATTGCTATGGAAAAGAAATTGACAATCTACTATACCAGCGATATCCACGGCTGCTTCTCGCCGATTGATTATGCCACCGGCCTGCCGGCAGACTCCGGCCTTGCCAACTGCATGGCGCAGTTCCGGAAAGACGGCAACACCCTTGTTATCGACGGCGGCGACACCCTGCAAGGCAGTCCTCTCACCTATTATCTGAGCCATGAAGCGCGCGATGTCACAACGCTCCCGGCCGCGCTTTTAAACCTCGGCGGGTATGATTTTGTAACGCTCGGCAACCATGACTTCGACTATGGGAAACAGACCATCGAGCGCTATCTTGCCGCTCTGAACGCCCGCTGCCTGTGCGCAAATGTGGAGGGTATCCGCGGCGTGGAGAAAACGGCCGTTGTTACCATGGAAAATGGGCTTCGCGTCGGCCTGACCGGTATTATTACGCCCTTTGTCACACAGTTTGAAAGCGCAGAGAATATGGCCGGCATCACTGTGACCGACGCATTTGCCGCCGCCTGGTCCGCACTTTCCGAGTTGCGGCACAAAACAGACCTCACCATCTGCATCTACCACGGCGGATTCGAAGCGGACGTCAAAACAGGAGAAATTCTCTCACAGACCAGCGAGAACCAAGGCTGCCGTATCTGCCGGGAGCTTGGGTTTGATATTCTGCTTGCAGCGCACCAGCATATGCAGGCCGAAAATCTTCAGATCGGCGGGACGTATACCTGCCAGCCGCCGGAAAAAGCCGCAAAGTTTATCCGCATGGACGTAACGGCCGACCGTGGAAGCGTCCATGCCGTCTCCCAGCTGATACCGGCAGGATCGGTCGCGCTTCCGGCTGCCGCAGACGCACTTCAGAGTGCCGAGGCACAGACTGCCCGCTGGCTCGATACACCGGTTGGCCGGCTCGATGTGCCGATTCCGGCGGAAGATCCTCTGACGCTGGCGAAAAACGGCTCCCTGCTCGCAAACCTCATCAATCAGGTGCAATTGGAAGCTTCCGGCGCGGACATTTCTCTCACGAGCCTTTCCAATCGTGTGGTTGATTTTCCGCAGGATGTGACCGTCCGTGCCATCGTCTCGGCCTACGCATTTCCCAACACGCTCCAGACCATCCGCGTCACAAGAGCTGTTCTGACGGCCGCGCTGGAACGGAGCCTTTCCTATTTTGATTTTGCGCCGGACGGAAGCCTTTGCATCAGCGACACATTCCTGCGGCCAATCATCCAGCATTTCAACTACGACTATTTTTCCGGGCTTACCGTCACGGCAGACCTTTACCAGCCGGTCGGCCGGCGCGTGCGGTCCATCGTCTACCAGGGCAGAGAGCTGCCTGATGATCAGACGCTCACGCTCTGCCTCAACAATTACCGCGCCTCCGGCGCCGGCGGCTACGGCTGCTACAAGAGCTGTCCGCTTGTGTCGGAAAATTTGACAGAAATCTCTGATCTCGTCACACAGTATGTGCTGCAGCATCGCGAGATTACCGTCGACAAAACTAAGTGGCTGCAATTTTGCAGCGATTGAACACAGAGCCGCATAACGCGGCACAGGAGGAATGAACTATGGAAAACAACGTATTCAAGGTCGTCTTGCTGCAGGCGCTTCCCGCGTCCGGCAAATCCGAAGTCCGTAACTTTATGGCGAACATCGAGCCCGAACGGCTCAAAAAGGAGTTCCACATCGGCGAAAACCTCCAGCTCGATGATTTCCCCTACGTCCATATGATGCGCCGCATCGACAATGAGCTCGAAGCTATGGGCCAGGCCAGACTCTTCTATCCGGGCGAGGAGCCCTTCATTGACGGAAGAGACTGGGGCACGCTCTGCTGCCTGTTGAACGAGGACTATCACGATCTGCTCAACCGCAACGTGCAGAAGCCCGATTCCTGCGCGCAGCTGCTTTTTGATCGTTACGACAGAGCCGGTCAGATCGTCGGCATTGCGCCGCGGCTCGGAAAGCTCCCGGAAGAAATCCACAAAAAACTGGCGGAAAAGCTGGAAGCCGAGGCGGCCGCCATGCTGAAAGAAAAACAGGACGCTTATCCCGACTCCTTTGACGGCAAGACCATTATCATTGAGTGCGCGCGCGGCGGACCGGACGGCGCGTCGATGCCGCTGACAGGCTCCGACGGATACCAGTATTCGCTTCCGATGTTCTGCCCGGAAATTCTGGAAAACGCCGCAATCCTCTACATCTGGGTCACGCCGGAGGAGTCCCGCCGCAAAAATGCCGACCGCGCCGACCCCAACGATCCCGGCTCGAACCTGCACCATGGCGTGCCGCTGGCCGTCATGCTGGGAGAATACGGCTGCGACGATATGGAGTATCTTGTAAACACGTCCGAGCAGAAGGGCACCGTAACTGTGAAGGCGCACGGAAATACCTATCATGTGCCGATCGGTATTTTTGATAACCGTGTGGATAAGACCTCCTTCCTCCGCGCAGAGCCGTCCGCCTGGGACGCAGCACTGGTAGAAGATGTGACATGCGCCATCCGTCAGGCCACAGACACCATGTGGGCCGGTTACCGGAAATAAAGCAATGCATCACAAGCACAAACCGCCCACCGGAAATTTCCGGTGGGCGGTTTCGTTTTATGGCAGATTAAAAGCCGAAGCAGGTACGCACAGCGTCCGCGTAATCACCTCTGCAAACCAGATATGACGCAGCATGATTGCCTCGGAAAAAACTGCCGGCATTTTGAAAAATATGAGGACGCAGGGTACTCTTTTTTGAAGTCTCTGCTGTCAGTCATGCTTGTGATCCTCCCGAATTCCGATTTATTTCATTATAGCAAAGTCACGCCCAAGGCACAATGCAGCCGCCCAGAACGCTGATATGCTCCCTCCATGCTTGACAGTTTGTTTTTCGCTGTCTCTCATGGAGGGAGCATATCAGACATTGCCCCGGCGGGGCTTTGGCTTATTTATAGCACTCCGGCTTCAGAATGCCGATGTAGGGGAGATTGCGGTAGTAATTTGCGTAATCGAGGCCGTAGCCGACGACGAACTCGTCCGGGATCTCGAAGCCGCACATATCGGTCTTGTAGCTCTCGGGATGGCGCGACGCCTTGTCCAGGAACGAGACCGTCGTAATGGATGCGGGGTTCCGTGCGCCGAAGAGCTGGCGCAGGTACTGCATGGTGAGGCCCGAGTCGATGATATCCTCAACGATGACGACATGGCGGCCCGTGATGTTGTTGTCCAGATCCTTGATGAGACGGACGACGCCGGTGGACTGCGCGGATGCGCCGTAGCTGGAGACAGCGATGAAATCCATGTCAATGGCGCAGTTCATGCAGCGGCACAGATCGATGTAGAAAAACGATGCGCCCTTGAGCACGCACACCAGCACGGGGCGCTTGTCTCCAAGCTTTGCGGTCAAGTCCGCGCCGAGCTGCTCGACGCGGGCGGCGATGGCTTTTTCGGTAAAAAGGACGCGTTCAATGTCCTGTTCAGGCTTTCTGATGAGCATAAAATCCTCCAAAATAGCCGGAAAACCGGCGGTGTCAACTTTTCCATTATAAACAGAGGAATACAATAAGTAAAATAGATAAACCTAATTGAGCATATAATTTCCGCTTATTATAAACATTATAAAACAGACATTTACAAAACGTGAAAAATCGCATATAATCGGCCAGGAATGAAAAAATAAAACAAAAATCTGCGGTAAAAAACGGATAAGGAGTTTTGAATTATGAGCAACTGCGCGATCGTAGGCATCAACTGGGGCGACGAGGGCAAGGGCCGGATGGTCGACCTCATTGCAAGAGATTATGACATCGTCTGCCGGTATCAGGGCGGCAACAACGCGGGCCACACCATCGTGAATGAGTACGGCAAATTCGCCCTTCATCTCATCCCCTCCGGCATCTGCCTGCCGGGCGTTGTAAACGTGCTGGGCAACGGCGTCGTGATCGATCTGGAGAGCCTGTGCGGTGAAATTGAGGCGCTGCAGAACGCGGGCGTGCCCATTACGCCGGAGAATTTCAAAATTTCCGAGCGCGCCACCATCGTCTTCCCGTACCACCGCGCCCTCGACGGTCTGGAGGAGGCCCGGCTGAAGGACAAGAAGTACGGCTCCACTCTGCGCGGCATCGCGCCGGTCTATTCCGACAAATATCAGAAGAAGACCATCATGATGGGGGAGCTTCTGTACCCGGCGTATCTTGAAAAGCGGCTGGCCAGCATTCTGGAGTGGAAGAATCTGACCATTCAGAATGTCTACGGGGCAGAACCCTACAAGCTTGAGGATATGCTGGCGTGGTGCCGCGAATTCGGCTCGAAGCTTGCGCCTTACATCTGCGATACCAGCAAGTACCTCTATGAGGCTGAAAAGGCCGGCAAGAGCATCATGTTCGAGGCCCAGCTCGGCGCGCTGCGCGACATTGACTTCGGCATTTTCCCGTATACCTCGTCCTCTTCCTCCAATGCGGGCTATGCCTGCGTCGGCGCAGGCATCCCCGGCAGCCATGTCGACCGCACGGTCGGTATTGTCAAGGCGTATTCCACCTGCGTGGGCGAAGGCCCGTTCACGGCGGAATGGTTCGGCGACGAGGCCGAGCAGCTGCGCGTGGCCGGCGGCGAATACGGCGCGTCCACGGGCCGTCCGCGTCGTGTCGGCCCCATCGATCTGGTCGCGACGCGCTACGGCTGCCGCATCCAGGGCGCAACCGAGGTCGCGCTTACGAAGCTCGATGTCCTGTCCTATATGAAGGAGATCCCTGTCTGCACGCAGTATGAGGTCAACGGCGAAAAGACCGACGATTTCCCGTTTACCGCCGTCATTGACGAGGCAAAGCCCGTCCTGACGACCGTTCCCGGCTGGGGCTGCGATATCTCCGGTGTGCGCAAGTACGAGGATCTGCCGCAGGCCGCGCGTGATTACGTTGAGTATGTCGAGCAGGCCATCGGCGTGCATATCAGCTATGTCTCCGTCGGCGCAGGCCGCGACGAGATTATTTACCGCTAAAAGGAGCCGCCATGAAACCGACGTATGAAAGCCCGCTGGCCTCGCGCTACGCGTCGAAGACCATGCTGCACCTGTTCTCCCCGGATATGCGCTATGAGACATGGCGCAGGCTCTGGGTCGCGCTGGCAAGAGCCGAGCATACGCTTGGCCTGCCCATCACGCAGGCGCAGGTGGACGAGCTGGCCGCGCACGTGAGCCCCATCGATTATGACGTGGTCGCCGCACGGGAAAAAGAGGTGCGGCACGATGTCATGGCGCATATCTACGCCTACGGCCTCGACGCGCCCGGCGCGAAGGGCGTCATTCACTTAGGTGCGACGAGCTGCTATGTGACGGACAACGCAGACCTGATTTTATACCGTGAGGCGCTGCGGTATCTGGAAAGGGAATTGAAGGCCGCCATGCGGAATCTGTGCGAGTTTGCTGACCGCTATGCCGCCATGCCCGCGCTTGCCTACACGCATTACCAGCCCGCGCAGCTGACGACCATCGGCAAGCGCGCGTCGCTGTGGTTACAGGATCTGATGCTCGACCTTGAGGAGGTGCAGGACACGCTGCGCGCGTTCCGCTTCCTCGGCTGCCGGGGCACGACCGGCACGGAGGCCAGCTTTGTCGAGCTGTTTGACGGCGATATGGCGAAGATCGACGAGATGAACCGGCAAATTGCTGCTGAGTTCGGGTTTTCCCGCTGCTATCCCGTCTGCGGGCAGACGTATCCCAGAAAGCTGGACAGCCGCATCCTGAACGCGCTGTCGTCCATCTGCCAGAGCGCCTGCCGCATGGCGACGGACATCCGGCTTCTGCAGCACGACCGGCAGGTTGAGGAGCCGTTCGAGGAAAAGCAGATCGGCTCGTCCGCCATGCCGTATAAGCGCAACCCCATGCGCTGTGAGCGCATCTGCTCGCTGGCCCGCTACGTGATCGCCGACGCACAGAACGCGCCCATGACGGCCATGACGCAGTGGCTCGAACGCACGCTCGACGATTCAGCCAACCGCCGCATCAGTCTGCCAGAGGCGTTTCTGGCGACGGACAGCGTGCTGCGTCTTGTGCAGAACGTCACGAAGGGGCTGCACGTGAATGAGAAGATCGTGGAAAAGCTCGTGCGGGACTATCTGCCGTTTATCGCAACGGAAAACCTGATGATGGCTGCCGTCAAGCGCGGCGGCGACCGCCAGCAGCTGCACGAAATCATCCGCGAGGCATCCATGCAGGAGACGGCAAAGATGAAAAACGGCGAAAGCTGGGATCTGGCTGCCCAGCTGGCCACCCGGCCGGAATTCGGCATGAGCGCCGAAGAGATCCGCGCCGAGCTGGAGCCTGCCCGCTACATCGGCCGCTGCCCGGAGCAGGCCGCAGCTATGACAAGCGCCTGCCGCGCGCTGATCGGAGCAGACGCACAGCAGGCGGAGGAATTGACACTGTAACAAATAAAACTGTGCCCGCGAGGGACGCACTCAGGCGTCTCCCGCGGGCTTTTTCTCTTCTGCGGTGTCCAGATACTGCGCTTCCGGGTCCAGAATTGCCGCTTGCAGCCGTTCCCGCGCATGACGCGCCTCCGGGATCGTTCCCAGCTCGTCCAAAACCTCATCGATCGCCCCGCAGAGGCGGGCATAGAGCTTTGCATAATCGGTCATAATAGAACCTCCTGTCCAAAAATAATATTTAATATAGCACATTTTTTCTGGTTAGTGAGCTATCACTAATTATTTTTTTGAAAAAAGATACCATAGTGATATACCATTAGGAGGAATCACTATGGACACCCGCGAAGCCATTGCCAGACGAATCCGGGAGCTTTGCCGTCAGCGTGGGATCACGCCGAACGGGCTTGCGACGACCTCTGCGGTTCCGCAGGCGACGATCAAAAGCATTCTGAACGGCGAGAGCAAAAATCCCGGCGCCGTTACGATCAAAAAGCTCTGCGACGGCTTTGAAATCACCCTCGGCGAGTTTTTCTCAACGCCGGAATTCGACGCGTTGGAGCAGGAGATCAAATAAGTGTGAAAAACAGGAGGCGGTGATGGGGTGAAGCTGAATCAGGCAGTCAGCCTGCGATTGGCAGAGCTGATGCAGGCACGGGCCATGACGCAGTACCAGCTTTCCACGAAAAGCGGCGTCCCAAAATCGTCGATCGGCAATATTATGCACTGTGCATACGATTCTGTGAAGCTTCGCGTCCTGCACGAGCTTTGTCAGGGCCTTTCTATCAGCCTGCCGGAGTTTTTCGATTCCCCGCTTTTTTGCGAGGAGAATCTGGAGCCATGATGGATGCAGAAGCCGTGGCAAACAGGAGTTCATATTGGAAACTTGCGGCTGCCCTTCAGTCTTTTCTTTTGCTTCTCCAAAAGAAAAGACTGGGAAAAGAAAACGAGCCCGGAGGGATTTCGATTTCCCTCCGGACCTCCTTGAAGCGACCAAGAAAACCCCTTCGGTTTTCTTGGATCTTTCCCGCGCAATTTGAAGCAGCTCAGAATCTCTGACGCTGATCTTATACGTTTTATAGAGGCGGATGACCCGGTCCGCCGGTTTCTTTGAAAATGCCGCCCCGCCAACTGGCGGGGCGGCTTGCTGTCACATGGAGATCCAGCCGAAGGCGTTTGCGACGGAGCTGATGAGGATGATCGCGGCGAAGAACGGGCAGAGGAAACGGATCATAGCGTTGAAGACCCGCTTCCGGCGGAATCTGGGCTCACTGAGCAGGATCTCCTGCTCAATGCGGCCCACACCGGCGACCCGCGAGACGAGCAGGCAGACGGTAATGGCCGCGATGGGCATCATGACGGAGTTTGTCAGGAAATCAAAGAAATCCAGCAGCTGCATCCCGAGGATCCGCACGCCCGCCAGCGGCCCATAGCCGAGCGACGACAGGCTGCCGAGCACCAGCATCACGACGCCGACGATGGCAGTCGACTTTTTCCGGCCCCAGCCAAGCTCGTCCTGGAAGGTGGACACGGCGCTCTCCGTCAGCGCAATGGAGCTTGTCAGCGCGGCAATCAGCACCAGCAGGCTCACAATTTGCGAAGGTGTAAGCGCGAGAACCCAGTCCCTTACAGTTTCAAATATTTTGACAAGTTTTTCAAGCATAAAAAGCACCTCCGCTTGCAGGCGACGTTGTGGGCAACATTCCCCAAATGCCCTTATTACCTGCACTTATTACATATTCTATATTACCACATTCGAACATATTGTCAAGCAATTTGGCTCACATTGACTTGACATTTTTTTACGTTCGTGTTATAGTCGAACTATAAAAACAATCTTTGAAAGAAAGGAAAAATCTGTCATTATGGCAAAGAAAGCGAAGAAGAAACAGACGAACATGAATGTCGTTCGCGGTTTGCTTGCCTTCTTAGTAGCAATCGCAGTGTTCTATGGTGCAAAGCTGATTCCTCAGCTTACGAACACTGCCAATCCCGATACCAACCCTCCGTATAGCGATACGCAAGGGAGTACCCAGACAGGGTATTCGACGGAGTTCTCGTTGGACGACATAGAGCCATTCAGCGGAGAGCCGTACACCGTTGTGAACGGTAATGTACCGTACTTCACCGAGGACGACATCACTACCGAGCCTTTCGAGCTGTTTACTGACTTGGACGACCTCGGACGCTGCGGACCGGCCTACGCAAATGTGTGCCAAGAGCTGATGCCTACGGAGGAGCGTGGGTCTATCGGTTCCGTGAAGCCGTCAGGCTGGCACCTGAACAAGTACGACTGCGTGGATGGCAAGTACCTCTACAATCGCTGTCACCTTCTGGGCTATCAGCTCACCGGCGAGAATGCCAACGTCAAGAACCTCATCACCGGAACCCGCTACCTCAATGTAACTGGTATGCTTCCGTTTGAGAATGAGATTGCCGATTATGTTCACGAGACAAACAACCACGTTCTGTATCGTGTGACTCCTGTTTTTGAAGGAGATAATCTTGTGGCAAATGGCGTCTTGATGGAAGCTCTCTCCGTAGAGGATGATACCATTGAGTTCTGCGTGTTTTGCTATAACGTGCAGCCCGGTGTCAAGATTGATTACGGCACTGGCCTTAACTGGGCGGACGCGGAATACTCCGCTGATTAAATAGAACAAAGGAGAAAAAGAACTATGTTTGACCTGCTCTTTGGGAACAAGGCTGTTCTCGTCCCCGCAATTATTGTGATTGCGGTCCTCATCATCTGTATTTTGGGGTACATCAAGGCGCCGCCCGATATGGCGTATATTATCTCTGGTCTTCGTAAGAAGCCCAAAATTCTCATTGGCCGTGCCGGTGTCCGCGTTCCGTTTCTGGAGCGTGTCGATAAGCTGATTGTCCGTCAGATTTCCGTGGACATCAAATCCGATGGCTACATCCCCACACTGGACTTTATCGGTGTTGACGTGGATGCTGTCGCCAAGGTCCGTGTCCGGACTGATGATGAGGGCATCAAGCTGGCTATGCGGAACTTCCTGAACATCACTGATGCCCGTGGTTTTGAGCAGGCTATCTCGGACTCTCTTCAGGGAAACATGAGAGAGATTATCGGTACTATAACGCTCAAGGAAATCTGCAATGACCGCAAGAAATTCGGTGATGAAATCCAGTCAAAGGCGCAGGTTGACATGAATGCGTTGGGTATCGAGATTATCTCCTGCAACATCCAGCGTGTGACTGACGAGAAGGGCCTCATCAATGCTCTGGGTCAGGATAATATGAGTCAAATCCAGAAAAATGCTTCAATCGCCAAGGCTGAAGCGGAGCGCGATATCCAGATTGCTCAGGCGGAAGCGGCGCGTCAGGCGAACGAGGCGCAGG
>ERZ773194.55-NODE-55-length-142070-cov-12.552223_pt1 | contig 142070 bp, 168 predicted proteins | sample MGYA00511240_ERZ773194 | MGnify/ENA primary metagenome ERZ773194 (study PRJEB29015, sample SAMEA2737774) | human gut metagenome | biome: human gut; feature: human-associated habitat; material: faeces | place: China | collected 2012 ... | reverse complement strand
AAGCAGTCATCATAGTTATAATTGTCAATACAATGTAACTTAGACCAACGCCATATAACACATAGCACATCTAATAGACAAGGAAATTATATCAACAAATTCAATTAAAAATTATTGCAAAAATAAATCAAATAAAAAAATATTAATGCAACATCTTTAATTTATAAAAAAACAATAGTTAAACTAATGATTCATAAAAATGAAAAATTTAATCAAATAGACCTAATGAAAATTTTAAAAGTCAAAATGAAAAGCAAAAGTAAAAAATCTCTTTTAAAATAAATAAATTGGAAAAAAAGCAAATATAATATATAAATAAGTAAAATCGATTACTAAGTAATATATAAACTTACCTATTTATTTATAAATAAATAAAAAAAATTAAACATTTTTCTTACGAATAACTGAAATTATCCTTGTTAAACTTCTATGCATTTTGATTCCATATTGTTCAACTAATTCAAATCCAACTTCCTTAATCATAGGATTTAAATCAACATAATGAGGACTAGCCATACACAAGTAGGCATCATCTTTCATATTATCATAAATTGAATGGAAAAACTCATTGAAAATCTCATCACCCTCAATATCCCCAGTTGAAGTAGATATTCCATAAGGAGGGTCTGTAACTACACTATCTACCTTTTCATACATTTTAAGTTCACGTACATCAACATTGAATGTTCTATAATCAGTTATTCCACAGTAATCCAAATTGATTGCACTTCCATTTTTCATTTTCCAGTTAACATCAGATCCTGCAACTTTACATCCAATTAATCCTGCTTCAATAAGTATTCCTCCAGTTCCACAGAAAGGATCCAATACCAAATCTCCGGAATTAACCCTAGACAGATTAACCATACACCTTGCCAATTTTGGACTCATTGAACCTGGATAGAAAAACGGTCTTTTATGAGGTTTTATTTCTTCAAAATGTTTTTTATTGAGTTTAAATTTTTCAATAGCTATATAAACAGTATTTTCATAAGCAATTAATCTGATTAATGAGTCCGGTTTTTTCAGTTTTACTTTTATATTGTCACATTTTGATAAAATTAATGATCCTGTCTTTCGCTCAGCAGCCACAGTATCAATAGGAGAGTTGAATCTTTTTACTCTTACAGCAAAGTTTTTAGAAATATATCTGCTCCAGTCAATAGCTAAAATATCCTTTTCCAAATCATCTATAGAGGATTTAAATATTACCTCATCCACTTCATGGGTGTATCCTAATCTTTTTACAAGTGTCTGATAATATTTGTCTGAGTTTTCATCAGAAATATCCTTTAATAAAATCAAACCTTCAGTTATTTTAGAAATATCCAATTCCATATCTTCACATTCAATAACTGCGTTTAGTTCTGCAAGAGGTAATTTGTCATGTTCCTGAGATTGTATACATAGTAATTCCATTAACTTCACCTGATTTTTTTAAAAAAAAATTATTTTTTAAATTTGTCGAAATGTCTTCTGATGATAGTTTCTTTAGAGTCTTTTGTTTGGGCACCTATATCATTTTCTTCAAATTTTGAATCCTGAATGTCCGGATCATTATAATAAAGTTCAGCTTCATTTTCCCCATAGTAATCATCATCACTATAAGAATAATCATCAGTACTTTCATTATAATAGTCATTATCATGAAGTCCATTACCCCTATTGTTAACAGCACCTTCAATATTGTCTTCCAAAGAATCTTTCATGTAAGGTTCATATTCGTAATTATGCCTTTTTTCCTCTTCAAAGTTCAATTCTTCAGGATAATACTCATAATCCCTAACAGGTTCTTTCCTGTAATAATCCTGAGGCTCATAGTATTCCTCTTCACCATAATAACCGCCATCCTCATACTGTCTTCTTTTTGAGCGGTAGTCATTAGATGGTTCATAGTATTCATCATCAGAATAATATTCAGGCTGGTGTCTGTTTATAGAAAAATCATCTCTATAATGTCTGCTTCTTAGATTATTCTGATTGGATATTCTTGAAAATATTATATTTTCAACTTCCTTAACATTTGAAATATTGGCTAATTTCATCTGATTGTTGTCATAAGCACTATAAACTGAAACTGTTCCGACATTCAATATTTTTGCTACAATACTTTGAGATGTGCTTACATCCTGAATTGTTCCGTAAGGCATGTAGTTTTTTTTAGTGTATAAAACTCCTGATTTAATAATAATTCTTGAGTCAGTTAAAATATACTCCATATAATACCAGTTAATAAGTTGCCAGATTATATACAGAATAATAAAAAGTATAATTACAAAAAGTGCAATAGCAGTATACCTTGTTAAAGATAATTTAACATAAGATATTAAATATACTTGCATTTCACCAATAAATGTAATAATCGGTGATGCAACAGATAAAACAACTACTAATAAAATAACTCCAAAAATAGCTTTTTTACATCCTAAAAGCATATTCGGTTTGGTTTGATAAATAGTTTTTTCATTAGTTATTTTATCATTTCTATTAAACAACATAATAATGTATTAGAATTTAATTTTAAATAAAGTTTTTTAAAAAATAAGATTTAAAAAGTAAGCCTCAGCTCGCCCATCATTCATCACGTATCAGAGCTCATAGGGTTCATCATTGGCTTACAGATTATTTAAGCAAACATTACGCCTGCTTCTTTTATAAATTCATCATCATGTTCCTTGTCAAGAACTTTTTCTACAGCATCCATGAAATCAGTTACTGTGACTCTATCTCTTTTTTCACGAATAGCAAACATACCTGCTTCAGTACATACTGCCTTTAAATCAGCACCGGAAAGACCATCAGTTAAGCTGCTGAGTAAATCCAAGTCAGCTTCCTCATCCAAAGCCATGTTTTTAGTATGTATTTTTAGGATTTGTTTTCTTCCGTCATCATTAGGAAGGGGAACTTCTATGAATCTGTCAAAACGGCCAGGCCTTAATAATGCAGGGTCTAAAATATCCGGACGGTTTGTTGCACCGATAATTCCAATATCACCTCTGGATTCAAAACCGTCAAGTTCAGCAAGAAGTTGCATTAAAGTTCTTTGAACCTCTCTGTCTCCACTAGTTGAACTTTTAAGCCTTTTGGCTGCAACAGCATCAAGTTCATCAATGAAAATAATAGCCGGTGCTTTTTCTTTAGCTAATTCAAATACTTCACGAACAAGTCTGGCTCCTTCACCTATATATTTTTTAACGAATTCGGAAGCTACAATTTTAATAAATGTAGCATTTGTTTCATTAGCTACCGCTTTTGCAAGTAAAGTTTTACCGGTTCCCGGAGGTCCGTACAATAAAATTCCTTTAGGCGGATCAATACCTATTTTTTCAAATAATTCCGGCTCTTTTAAAGGAAGTTCAACAGTTTCTTTAACTTCAACTATTTGCTCTTCAAGTCCACCGATTTTATCATATGTAATGTCAGGTTTTGTTTCAATTTCCATTCCTGTAACATTTGCATCTTTTTCTGACGGTAAAACTTCTACAATACCAAAAGTCTGTTGGTTCAATGCAACTCTAGAACCTGGCACCAATAATTTTTCATCTAAGAATTTTGAATAATTTACTAAAAAGCTAGGTCCAGTACTGCTTTTAACAGTCATTCTGTAATCATCTAAAACTTCAGTAATAGTAGCTAAAACTAAAGGAGGTGATCTAAATCTTTCTACTTCGGAACGTAAGGATTTAGTTTCTCTTTCTAATCTGATTTTTTCATTTTCAATTAGAACTTTATCTTTTTCCAATTTCCTAACTTTCCACATTAAATTACTTTTAGCTTTGGAGTTTTCTTCTTTTAATGAATCTATTTCTTCTTGCATTGATTCAACTTTCTCAACTAACTGTTCTTTTGAAGAATTCTCCAAATCATTAATATTATCCATAGGACTCATCTCCAATAATATTGATTGAAAATTTTTATAATTTCGACATCCATGTTACTTTAATAACCATTAGTAACATTAACATATTTAAATTTTATTGTTATGCTATTTACTAAATGATAATATTTAAAATTTATGGGAAATTAATTATATACATTAACTAATAAATACTTAATTAAATTGAATTAGGAAAAACTGATTAATATGGAATGCGAAATTTGTGGTAGACAAGTATCTGACAATCCTAAAAAAGCAAAAATTGAAGGGTCTGTCATGATTGTTTGTGATGAATGTGCTAAACTTGGAAAAATACAAAAAGCACCTCCAAAACCAAAATTTAGAAAATCAAACAAACCTAAGAAAAATAAAACAACAAAACAAAATTATTCTAAAGATGAACCTAAAGAAGAATTGGTTGAAGATTTTAATGTTAAAATTAGAAAAGCCAGAGAATCTAAAAACCTATCAAGAGAAGAATTAGGTCAAAAAATCTATGAAAAAGTTTCTGTTATAAATAGAATTGAATCAGGCAAGATGATTCCTGATATAAGATTAACTAAAAAATTAGAAAATGCTTTAAACATTACTTTAATTGAAAATGTAGAAGAACTGGATTTAAGCAAGTACACAGGTAACCCTTCACAGGGACGTACTCTTGGTAATGTTGTAAAAATTAAAAAAAGGTAGCTATTTATTTGAATAGCTATTTATTTTCTTATTTTCAATATGTTTTACTTTTCCTTTTAGTTTATAATCTATTTTTCCGCCATTTTTAGCTTTATGAGAATAATATCCTTTAAAATCAGGAGCATTATTTAACTTATTTTTTAATTGATTGAACACATCATATTCATCACTAACAACTACAACATGAGCCGGCGGATGAATTTTTTTAATTTGCATAATACTTAAAGTTATATCTTCTTTAACAAAAAAGGCAGTAGCAACTTTAGAACTTGTTCTGAGTTTAGAATTTAGAATCTTTTCAACTAATGAATCAGCAAATTTTGCATCAATTATTTTTGGTTTAGTTGCTAAATTTAAATTTCCATGTCTTTCCATGTCCGCAATTGCATTTAGTAGTTTTGAATTGTTTTCTCCTCTTATTAAGATTAATGCCATAGTATCACTGTTTTAAAAAAAATAATTAATGGTGGAAAATTTCACCGATTTTGGAACGATTTCAATAATCTACTTCTAAATACTACAAGCAATATTAAAATTACCCCAATTGCAGTTTGTATACTGCCTAAAATATTTAGTAAATTTGCATCAACAGGTAAATCCCAAGATGGAGATGATTTGTCTCCATTTAATGCTGTATAATATACTCCAACTGCTTTAGAGTCTTTTTTAACATTAATATCTTTCGGTTCTACATGATCAACTCCAACTAAAAGACCATTGTTAATACCTTTGTTAATTGAAGTTGCAATAGCTGATGCATCATATCCATATTTAGCAACGGATGCATCTACAATTTGTTTAGTCGTTGATGCAAGTCCTGGTTTTTCACTTCCATAAACTGAAACACTAACCGAATCGGAAGTTACCGTAATCGCATTTCCCAACGCTTCATATGCATAAATTGTTGTTAACTCACCATTACAAACTGGACAGACTTCATAATTTTCAGATGACGGATAACCTACCGACCATCCGCAATCAGCACAGGATTTTGAATAAACTTCATTCATCGGATAACCAGATTCATTTAAATCCTTAGGCGTGAACATGTCTCCAGTAGATAAACCGGATACAAGATTTACTGCACCCCCACCGTATTTTTCACCAGAATCATTAGCTACTTCACCCATAGCTTCAGAAACAATAGTAGTTGCTGGATATCCATCCCTAATCATTTTTCCAATGTTAATTGCAGTTTCTTTACGAACAGTAGCTGCAGTACCATATAACGGGTTTCCTTCAGAATTCCTTAAGTGAATAATAGCTCCTTTTTGTCCAGGCTGTAAAGTAGCTATTCCACCAGAAGTTGAGGAATAAGGAGTTACAGTGATAGAACCATTACCGTCTACAGTAACAACATATGCATCAAAAGAACCTCCAATTGAAATACCCATTTCAGGACCTCCTACAACCAGACGGGCTCCTTTATATTTAGATGCAATTGATGCTGCAGAAGCTGCAGATGCATTGTTTTCAAGAGATGCAACTGCATCTACAATGGAATCCAATCTTGAGTCTGAACCACCAGTACCCCCTGAAAGAACCGCAAAATGATGTTCCTTAGACATTAAAAATGTTGACTGGAACATGTTATCTGCAAAAGACATACTTCCTGCAGCAGCTCCATTCGGGTCTTTACCAGTAGGATCAGTAATAACCATTACGTTACAAGTAGCAGCTACACTATTTATACACATCATAAATATTATAAATAAAATTATTGGTATATTCCACTTTTTCAAACTATCCCTCTATTAACCCTGATTTGTCGTATTCTTTAATTCAACTGACGAGAAATCTTCAATAACGGTTACTGTAACAATACCTGTGTTTTTATCCACCTGAACATCTGCAGCAGAAATAGGTGCAACTGATGTTCCAGGAACTGTTGACCGTTTTGCAAACTCTTGAGCCGTTTGTATCGCATCCTGCAGTGAAACTTCTTTTTTAGAAGTTTTTAAAATATCTCCATGAATTACACTACCGTCTCTTAAACCAGATTGCATAACATTAGATCTAATAATATCTACAGGTACAACATCATTACCTTTAACTATGATTCCAGAAATAGGGACACCATCAGTAACTTCATCAGAGGATGCATAAGCAACATATGTTATTAAACGACCGCAAAGAATCAAGATGAATGCTAATAATAAAATTATTAATGTATCTCTTCTTATCTTTATAAACATGTTTTTATCCTCTAAATTTTTCCATCAATAAGCAATAGAAAAATAAATTACATTTATTATATTAAAATTTTGTAATATTTAAATTATTTCCTTAAAATATTTTCCAAAAGACCTTCAGCAGGGTCCATTCCCTGTGCACCAATTAATAAAATAATATCATTTGCATCAGCACACTTGTATGTGTCTTTTAAACAGTCACATAAATTATCAAAATAATTATAATCAATATTGTTCTGATTTAAAACTTCAAAGAAAATTTCACGCTCTTCATCTTCAACAAAATTCAAATGGTCAACAACATCATTACTTGAAGACAGAACTAATTTTGTATTATCATCCATAGATTCAGCCAATGCTTCAACATTCAATTTGTTGATTTCTACACCTCTTGAACCCCTGATTGAACATACAACATATAATGTTTGGTTTTCAGCAAGTAATTTACGGGTCTCAGCAATTGTAGCTTTTATACCGTCAGGATTATGTGCAAAATCATCTACAATCAATGGATTTTCATGAAGTTTTGAAAACCTTCTGTTTAATGGGCGGTAAGATTTTACACCTTCAACAATATCTTTTATATCCATATTTAAAGATATGCATGCTGCAACTGCTGATAAAATATTTTGAATAAAGTGATGGGAAGTAAAAGGCAAATCTTTGTTTTCCAAAATCCGTTTACCTTCATAAAAAATTCCATTATCATAATAAACATTAGGATTTTTTGAGTCCATATTATTCATAGAACATAAAAAAGGATGTTTTGGGGTTAATTTCATCACCAAATCATCATCATAATTCAATACTGTTACCCCATCTCCAATAGCATTGGGAACCTGATTTATTTCATCAAAAACTTCATCAATGGAATTTACAAGACCTATATGATCCATAGCTATATTAGTTATAACTCCAACACTTGGTTTAACTGCACTGGCCATCAGATATGCATGATGTTTCATTAAGTTTCCAAGCCAGCCCTGAACTTCTGAAACCTCAATAACCAGATAGTCCAGTTTTCCATTATTTTTAACTTCATCAGAAATTAGTTTGGAAACCATAGGGTCAATTAATGTGTTGAATTCTGATTCGCTGTCAGTATTTGTAAGAACATGTATTCCAGTGTTTTTTAAAATATGATAAATTAAATGAGATGTTGTTGATTTTCCATTGGTTCCAGTTATAATAACATTTTTTGAATCTGGAGAAAACTTTTCAACAGTCCATTTAAGAGCATAAGCAGTAGCCAATTCTATCTTATCTACAACAATCAACGGAAAATTCAATTCTTTTGCCTTATCCCATGCCCCATCCTGAGGAGTTTGAGTAATTAAACAGGCTAAATTTTTACCTGCTGCAATTTCTACCCCTTTACCATTAATTTTATGTCTTATTACAATGTCACCTTCTACAGCATCATTTAAAAATGTAAATCTCCCTGTAAATCCATCATCATCAAAAAAACTATCTTTTCCAACAATATTACCTTCAATAAAACTAGCTAAATCCTGTATAATCATATAAAATCACCAAAAAAAAGAAAAAGAAAAATTAGAATATGTATAATTGAGCGAGAATTCCAATTACACATAACAATACAGTAACACCCCAATAGCTAAGTACAATCTTACGTTCAGACATACCATAATGATTTAATGTATGATGTAATGGTTCAACAGGCAATTTAATAATATTTGCTCTGTGTAACAAACTAACAACAACAGATGCTATTGGAACACCTAATGCAAGAACTCCAAAGTAGGGAATATCAGATATAAGAACTGCAGCAGCATAACCTGTACCTAATACAAATGATCCAGTATCCCCCATAAATATTGATGCAGGATACTTATTGAATACTAAAAATCCTAAACATAATCCTGTTAAAATTATGAATACAGGCATACCCCCCATATTTCCGCATAAATATAAGTAACAGCAGCATGCAAAGGAAGCAATACCTACAATTCCTGCAGCCAAACCATCCATCCCATCAATTAAGTTCACACAATTAATACAACCTAAAATAGCAATTATAACTACTGGAAATGCTAAAATTCCTAAATTAAATCCGCCGATAGTAGTTATAACACCAGTTAAACCTAATAATACACCTAAAAGAATTTGAAAAACGATTTTTTCAAGTTCTCCAGGTTCAGTTTTGATTGGAACTTCTCCAATAATTTCCACTTTACCTTCTTCTACCAACTTATCAATTTCTTTTTTAGCTTTTGGAGTAGCTACCCTAACTTCTTCATTAGGCTCAACATCAAGTCTGCCCAAAGTAATTACTTCATCACAACAGTTTACAACAACTTTCTGAATTTCTTTAACTTTAAGACCAATTAAATCATCCAATAAACCTACAATTCCCCCTGCAAGCATAATATAAGACATGATTAAAATTGGAGTATTATTATAATAAATAGCAATAATCAACAAAATTACAAATAAAAATGCAATACCACCCATTGTTGGAGTGCCGCTTTTATGTCTGTGTTCACTGACAATCGGATTATCTGCTATTCTTGCATTAAGTAAGATTCTTCTAATGCAATATGTACAAATTATTGCACCAAATAATGTTATTAAAAAAAGAATTAACATATCCCCATTATTCATTTTACCACACATAAATTATGTATCATATTAATTTTATTTCTAATGTTATATAAAATTAATTTAATAGTGTTTAAGTTATTATTAAATCAAATCTTCAACATATCTGTCTAATTGCTCTTTTGAATCTGCCCTGATTGTAATTCTTTGATATCCTTCAGGTCCGTGAACCACCCAATCATTGTTTTTAAAGGATTTTAAAGGTTCGTTTAAATCCGGACCTTTGTAATGCCCAATAGGAATTTCTGTAGCATAATAATATTCCAATTTATCCTGAATATCCTTAATGGAAAATTTGCCTGCAGCCATATTTACCAATTCACATAAAGAATTAACACCACATGTGGCTGTTGTTAAATATCTGGTTCCATTAGGTCTTGTGTTAACTTCAATAGCATATAGTTGCTGTTCATCTTTTGAAAACATGAAATCCATTTCAAAAATACCGTCAGAACCTAAATTCTTAGCTACTTTATATGCAGTCCTCTGAACAAGATTATTATCCAATCCTTCAACTAAACAAGGAGCTGTTTTAATCTTATTTAAAGGATGAATTCCCTCCAAAGTTGTTTCTCCTTTATAAATTGGAGATAAAGGCACATATTCACCATTATACCCCAATACTTCAATAGAAATTTCAGAACCTTCAATAAATTTTTCACATAAAGCATGGTCAAATTCTTCAAAATACTCTTTAACATCATCTAAAGATTCAGCTACTTTAATATCTTTTCCGCCCTGTCCCTGACCTTGCTTTAAAACAACCGGAAACTCCATTTTCAATTTGCTTTCAAAATCATCCTTAGCCAATATCTGATATTGTGGAGTAGGTACTCCTATTTCATTGTAGAACTCTTTGGTTTTAATTTTATCAGAAGTTAATCTAACTGCACGAACATTAGCTGCAATTACAGGAATATCAGTTTCAGCTTCAAGTTCCTCTTTCATTTTAGCTACTTCTATTAATGGAGGATCAATACCAATCAAAGGTACAACAGCATCTACATTCTGACTGATAGCTATCTGTTTTGGACTGTCCATACCTCTAGGCACGATAAAAACCTGATCCGGCAAATCCAGATTTATGGCATCTTCGTTAGATTCGGTAATTATACTTTCAATACCGTTTTCCCTAACATAATAATCTATATCATCATACAATCTTGAACCGATAAATAAAATTTTCATAAAATCTCCTTCAAAATATTTATAAACTTGTAGGCTCCCTTTTGAACTGCTGGCGTTGGTTTATCTGAATAATCCATGGATTCAGGTTCAATACCGACAAATATTATCTTAAAATCATTATCTCGCTCTAAATATTTAACAAAATATGATAAAGACATTGAATGAGTTGAAATTCCAATATTAACAAAATCATCCTTGTCTACAATTTTAAATTCCCCAGGTTTACATCCCATTAAACATGCATCAACAAGAATTACATGTGAAGGCTGTTCTTTTCTAATTTTACCTGTGAAATTCTCAGGAACTGTCTTGCCATCAATGATTATTAAATTAGGATTTTCTAAATCTTTTAATTCATCAATTACAAAAGGCCCTACACCATCATCACACTTAAGCTCGTTTCCAATCCCTAATATAATCAATTTTTCATTATTTTCTAAAAATTCTTCCAGCTGTCTTTTAAATGAAATAAAATCACCTAATAATAATTTGCTTCAATAGTTCCAATTCCTTTTCCCATAATATATTTTAATTTAACATTAATTAAATCATTGCATTTTACATTTTTTTCATCTAAAGGAATTAACAGAGGAGGGTTTAACATCGGCGTAGGTCCGCAAACCAGATTATCATTAAGTTTAGTGATAGTTGTAATTTTCAATCCATTAACTAAAGAATCCTTATTGGCCTTAAGGGTTATTATCTTTTCAAAATTAGGATTTATATCATTTAGAAAATTGATTTCATCATAAATAACCGGTTTTGATAAAGTTTTGCAGTTAACATCTTCATCATAATGAATGTAATCCCTCTCCAGGCGTGCAAGCTCTATAGTATTAATAATACCCTGAGGAATTATTTTACCATTCTCTTTCAGGTAATTTCTTGCATGATTTAATACTGGAACTTCTTCTTCATCAATAAGAGCAGTATCCAACATTTCACAAACAATCAAATCGCATTTTTTAGAAAAATCATATTTTAAAACATCTTCGTTAACAACTTCAATGTTTTTAAAGCTTTTCAAATTTTCTTTAGCACATCTACTTGCTTTAAAATCCTGTTCAATAGCTATTATTTCTTTAAAATAAGAATTTAGAAAAAAAGATAAAATTCCACTTCCGCATCCCAAATCATAAGCCAATTCCTGACTGGTGGATAACTCCTTAATAGCTTCGTAAAATGCTGAAAGTCTTTCCTCATCTTTTAATAAGTCAAAATGATAAGGAGTTGTTTTAAATTTCATAAAAAAAATAAGAATTAATGGTGATGATCATGTTCATGATCTCTGTCACTGAATTCTTCACCATTAGCAGTAGTTGTGAGTTTTACGTGTTCTACCCCTTTAAGCCTCATTAATTTATCTGTCAACTCACGAATTTCACTGATATCTCCGTTAACAACAACAATTTCCATACAATATTTTTCAGTCATATGAAGGTGCATATTCATGTTAATTTCATTTCTGAAACTATGTTGAATATCTGCAAGATTTTCCATAACTCCAGTGTAATGATGATCATAAATAATAGTGATAATTCCAATTCTTTCTCCTTCCATCTCATTCATCCATTGATGTCTTACAATGTAATCCTGAAGAGCATCACGAATACCCTTTGAACGAGACTGATAACCTCTCTCTTTTAAAACTTCATCAAAATCAGCCAATAATTTTTTTGGTAATGACATACTTATTCTCATCATACTAAAACATTCCATAATAATGTAATTTAGATATAATATTAAATTTAAAAATATATAAATGTTATGAAAAAATATCAATTTTATATTACTTCATCACTTATTCAACAAGTAAATAATAATCTCCATCTTCTTTTTTAATAGGTTTCAGAAGGTTTTTATTTTCCAGAGATAAAATAATATGATACATTTTAAAATTAGAAAGTTTTAAATCACCATAAAGCAAATGGCCTTCCAAAGTATACTTGGAAACTAAATTCTTATCATCAACCAACTCTTTAATTAGATTATAAGATTCCTTTTCTTTAATATTTAATTCAATCTTCTCAACATCTTTTTTAGATTTGACAGCATTAATTTCCTTATCAGAAATAGTTAACTTAACACTGCTTCCATTAAACTCAATCAGGTTCTTTTCTGATAAGGTATTTAAAATTTGAACAAGATCATATTCATGAAACCCCAATTCATCTTTTAAAAATTTAATAGGAACACCGTCAGGATATTCCGGATTGAATATTTCTACTTGATTTAAAACAACTTCCTCTTTTTTTGTAATTGTAATCATAAATAATCTATTTATATTATAATAATTATCATTTTTAAAATTTTTGAAATCAAATTATTTCTAAAAAAACAGAAGCAAAAATCCCTTTAAAATTTATATTAATACTTTTTTAATTTCTAATATTAATTAAGTAATACTTTTTTATAAAAAAGTATTTATAACATGAAGCACAATCTAAATATAGGTTTGAAGTAAAAACATATTCAAAATTATTAAACATATATAACTATTCTGTCTTTTAATTACCCTCCTCTTTTTTACTTCGAACTTCACTTTTTTAAAAAAAAAACACTATTTTTTGATTTAAAAAACTGTTGAAGATTTAGGAAAGTAACATATAACTTCAAATGCAAAAAAAGAATTTTCCAAAAAAAATAAAAAAGGATATTTATTCTTTATCAAGATCAATACCCATTTTACCTGCAATTCTTGCAAGCAATACAGTAACAACTACAGCAACAATAGTTACAATGACTGCATATATTAATAATCCTATTACTGCTCCTCCAGCAGTGTAAAATTCTTCAATTAATTTTTGTATTGTTTCATTCCAAGCTAAACCTGCAACAAATGCAAATGCTGTAGTAATTAATGTTAACATAGTTTCCATTATCATTTGCTTATTTCACTAGCCATAATCATCACCTATATAAAATCTGAGAACAATACTAAGATGATAATATTTTTTAAATTTAATGTACAAATCATGTATTAAATAATTTTTGATTATACATATTACACCATTCAGTACCATATATTGATTTTATTTTATTTAAATATATTTTAAAATAATCAGTTCAATATTAACCAATGACTGATTACATAACATACAATAACAAAATTAATCACTTTTTCCTAAAAATCCAAAACTAAAAAACTTAAATATTCCAACTATAAAATTAACATATATGAAAGCTGCAAACATATTCCATGACTTACGCAATATTTCATCAAAAGACATTATAACAAAAACCGAATTATTAAAGCTCTTAAAAAAATATTGCAAAATAATTTCACCCTATGATTTAATGCTTGCAACAGCTAGAATGAGAGAAGAAGGAAAATATGTTCAGGCCAATTATCGTGAAAAATACTTGGAAGTTTATGTAAAATACTTCATCATGCGTGTAAAAGAAATACTTGACAATAACAATTATCTAGATGAAGCTATTGATAAAGAAAGTTTTGATGAATCATTTAATTTATTAAAATATCAGTTTGAAAAAGAAAGAAACTACAGCATTGAAGAAGATAAGTTTCCTTTAATTTATATTATTACTGCTCTTTATACAACATTTATTTTAGAAGAGCCAATCCATCCAGTCGGAACTGAATTCCCCGGAAGTTTAAAAGTAGAAGAAAAAAATGAGGAGTTTTACTGTCCAGTTAAAGACAAACAAAAAGACAATGAAAATGCTATCTGCAATTTATGTCTAGCTGAACAAACTCCAGGAATTTAATTTTTTCTGTTTTCAGAACCTGCCATTGGAACACCAGTTAAAGCTGATGCTTCCATTGTTAAGGCCCTTAAGTTTTGTTTTTCCAATTTTGTAATATGGGTGTTTCCTGCCTGTTGAACAAGCATACATGCCTCATCAGTCATTGCATTTATATAATTAGCTACTGCTTTACCCATTTCCTTGTAATCAAGTCTGTGTCTTAAGGACAGATCCTGTGTAGCTATTCCTTTACTACAGTTACCTTTATAACACATTTGACAGACCCTGCAGCCTATAGAAATCAATGCAGCTGTTGCAATATATACTGCATCTGCTCCAAGAGCCAATGCTTTAGCTAAATCTGCTCCAGAACGAATTCCTCCAGCAGCTACCAAACTTACATCTTCTCTTAAATTAATTTCCTTTAATGCCTGATCTGCTTCCACAATAGCTGCAAGTGATGGAATACCTGAATGTTCCATAATAACATCAGGTCCTGCCCCAGTTCCTCCCTGCATACCGTCTACAACAATTATATCTGCTCCACCCTTAGCTGCGATTTTTACATCAGAAGCTACTTTACCTGAAGCAAATTTAACAATGATCGGAACTTTCCAGTCAGTAATTTCACGTAATTGAGAAATCTTCATACTTAAATCTTCAGGACCTACAATATCCATGTGTCTTGCAGGTGATAGAGCATCAGACCCTACAGGGATTTTTCTGATTCTGGAAACTTCTGCAGTTACTTTTTCACCAAGCAAGTGACCACCCATTCCGGATTTTGCCCCCTGACCTATTTTGATTTCAACTGCATCTCCCTGTTTAAGATAATCTGCAGAAACACCAAATCTTCCAGATGCATACTGTGCTATAAGTTTATCAGCCAATTCACGTTCTTCAGGAAGCATTCCCCCTTCCCCAGTGTTTGTTACAGTTCCTGCAAGTGAAGAACCAATAGCTAATGCCATTTTTGCTTCTTTACTTAACGCACCAAAAGACATTGCTCCAATCATTACAGGAGTATCTAATTTTAAAGGATTTTCAGCATATCTATCTCCCAATACAACATCTGTTCCGCATGGTTCCCTATATTTATCAATAGGAGGTCTTGATACCTGTGCAGGTATTACTACCAAATCATCAAAGTCAGGAATTTTTCTTAAAGCTCCAGTACTTCTGATTTTATATGATGCAGACTGAGCTTTTCTTACTATTTCCACAACATCAGGGAATCCCCATGCTTCTCTTGCATCCTGCGGAATTGCATTTACTTCAATAGCCCTATTTGGACACATTTCCAAACAAATTCTGCACCCGACACATTTTTCCTGATTTAATGGGTACGGTTCACCCTGAATAATTTCATAAACTCCGTGAGGACAGTTATTATAACATGAGAAACATCTTCCACAGATTTTTTCATCCCTGTCATCACACAAATACCAACAACAACCAGGCCTTCCAAAGTTTTTCTTACATAAAACCGGATTTCTTTCTACTCTATATGGCATACACTTCCCTCCTATTCAATTAATGACCGTAAAATGGTCTTGCACTTTCCGGAACTATTTTTTTAAATTCTTCGTACTCATCTTCCTTTAAATCAAAATCATATTCTTCCAGTAATTCTTTTAATTCAAGTTTATCTTCCCATGTTAATTCGTCAATTTTAGCATTGTATCCCAAGCTTTTAACTTCGCCCTTAACATAAATCACACCACGAATAATGGATTCTGCCACATCTTCTCCTACATCACCTAAGATAACAATACGGCCACCCATCATGAATATTCCAGTCATGAATCCTGAATTTCCACCAATGACAATAGTACCATTTTTCATGATTTCTCCAGTTCTTGAACCTACTGATTTGCGAACAACAACTGTTCCGCCATATATTCCCTGTCCTGCTCCGTCACCAGCTGATCCTTCAACAACCACTTCACCGTCAGTTAAATTATCTCCAACAAACCATCCTGCATTACCATTGATTTTAATTTTTGGTCCGTCACACATGGTTCCTGTAAAATAACCTACAGAACCGTCCAGTTCAATGTTTACTTCATCAGTTACTCCTGCAACCAAATAATGCATTGCATTAGGATTTTTAATAAGTATTTTATCATAATCTTTTGCAGATTCTTTAACCTGTGAATTTAGTTCACGTGGAGAAAGTGATGCTGCATCTAATTCTTTTATTTTCACTAAAACCAACTCCTAAATTTCATACACCATTACTTCACCAGGAGAAATTTGTTCAATATTTTGAGTATCAACAACTTCCCTTAAAGATACCTCTTCAGATGCAATTGCAAAAACATCGTCAGTTTCAGCCATTACTCCCGGACGTAAACCTAATTTATCTTTAGCTATTCCAATACCATTTGGAGTTCCTATAATATAAGAAAAAGGACCATCCATATCTTCTACAGACTGTTCCAGTGCTTCTTCTAAAGAATAACCTGTATCTAATTTATCTGCAATATAATGAACCAAACATTCAGTATCATTAAAAGTTTCAAATACATGACCTTTTCTTTCTAAAGGATCCCTAATATTCCAATAATTTGTAATCTGACCATTATGAACAACAGATACATCTTTAACAATGTAAGTTTCAAATGGGTGTGCATGATATCTGTCCACACCACTTTCTGTTGAAAACCTTGTATGGCCTATAGCATGAGTTCCTTTAACCTCACGCACATTGTATCTTTTTGCAATGTCCAATACAGAACCTACATCCTTAATCATTTCAAAATCCTGACTTCCGTTAATTACAATAACATCATCAATTGTATCAACAGTTGAGATAAGCGGTTTAAGTTCTGAAAAGTTATTTAACTGAACTTTACATTTGTAAATAAATGAATCTCCAACAGACGGAAGAACTTCATCACTTTGAATTGGAGTTACAAAGTTTATTGTATCTTTCACGGTTTCAAGTAATCTTGGTTGTTCTTTCACTTGAATTTTTAAGATGTACTCATCATCCTTAAGACCTGTTCCACCATAAATTGAATAACCTGCAGAATCAGGACCTCTATGCTGAAGTTGATGAAGCATATTGGTCATGTCATTACCTGCACAATGCAATTTTTTATCTTTATAAACTATACCAGCTATTCCGCACAATTTAAAACCTCCTCTATAAAATATTCGTGAATTCTAGTATCATCAGTTAATTCCGGATGAAATGCAATAGCTATATTATGTTCTTGCTGAATAGCTATTATTTCATCATCCAATTTTGATAAAACTTTAATATCTTCTTTGGTTTTATCATAATCATCAAGGGATGGTGCTCTAATGAAAACTCCCAAATAATCCTCCCCCAAAATGGAAATTGGACTTTCAAATGAATCTACCTGTCTTCCAAATGCATTTCTTTTAACTGAAATATCCATAATTCCCAATAAAGGCTGATCAAAATCAGTTTTTTTACCAAGCAAAACCATTCCTGCGCAAGTTCCAAAAACAGGAATTCTGTTATCTTTAATAACTTTATCTATCCCTCGTTCTTTGATGATTTTTCCTATCACAGTACTTTCACCACCAGAAATGATTACACCATCACAGTTCGCTACTTCATCAGCATATCTTACAGAAATTGCTTCTGCTTCAATACCCATATTTTCAATAGCTTTCTTTGTAATGTCGTAATGTTCACTTACGGCACCTTGTAAATTTAGTATTCCTATTGTAATCATATAATTCACTAATCATTCTAAACATTATTTTAAAAAAATAGCAGTAATTCTAAAAGTTATAGTAAAAATTATTAAGATATAGAATATTTGCTAATATACTATTATCATCTCATATTATATAAATGTAGTGGAAAACTACTTCCGACTAAAAAATTTTCTGAAAAAAAGCAATGATAATGATATAAATTTAAACAATATTCAAAAAAAGTGGTAAAAAAAGAGAAAAAATGAAGAAAATAACAAAATTAGTTATTAACTTTTAATGCTATTGATTGCGTTTAAAGCACCGGCCCTAACATAACCGCTTTCATCTTCCAAAAGTGCTTCAAGCGGTTCGATAGCGGCATCATCTTTTAAGTTTCCTAAAGCCCATGCAGCTGCACCTCTTACCCTCCAATCTTCATCATCCAAAATTTCAATTAAAGGATCGACAGCTATTTGGCCCATACGACTTAAAGCAGTAGAAGCTTCTCTTCTAACTAATTTATTGTTATCTCTCAAAGTTAAAATTAAAGCATCAATTGATTTAGGATTAGAGATGGCTCCTAAAATTTTTGCTGCATTTAAACGAATATTTTTCTTCCTATGGGACAATGCAGACATTAAAGCATCAACAGATTCTTTTCCCATCATCTCCAATTCACCAGCAGCTGCTTCAACAACAAATTCGTCTTGGTCATTTAAATCTTCAATTAATTCTTCAACAGATTTTGACATAAACATCCCTCACTATATTTAATATAACTGTAAACATATAATAGTTATATCTAACTATATAAATATATTTCGAAAATATACGAACAAAATTAAATAAGTGAAATAATGTACAGAATTGCAATAATACCCGGAGATGGAATTGGAAAGGAAGTAATGGAATCTGGCGAATATTTACTGGACAAACTTGATTTGAATTTCAGTTTTGAATATGGGGAAGCAGGTTTTGAATGTTATAACAAAAATGGAGTTACATTACCTGAAGAAACCATTAAAATAGCTAAAAAATCAGATGCAACATTATTTGGAGCCAGTACAAGTACCCCCGGCCAGCCAAGTCCAATTATAAATCTTAGAAAAGAACTTGATGTTTATGCAAATTTAAGGCCGATAAAATCCTATAGAGGCGTCAGATCAATAAGTGATAATATTGACTTTTTAATAGTTCGTGAAAATACTGAGGGACTTTACAGCCAAATTGAATATGAACAGGACAATAAAGTAATTGCCCAAAGAATCATTACAAGAAGAGCCAGTGAAAAAATAGCCAAAGTTGCTTTTGAACAATGTATCGCCAAACAAAAACAAAAGGTAACCTGTGTACATAAAAGCAATGTCCTAAAAAAAACCGACGGAGTCTTTAAAGAAAGTTTTTACAAAATAGCTGAAAATTACCCCAATATTGAAAGCAATGATTTTTATGTTGATGCAACAGCAATGTATCTTATTACACAACCGCAAAACTTTGATGTAATTGTAACCAGCAACCTGTTTGGAGATATACTGTCTGATGAAGGTGCCGGTCTTGTAGGGGGGCTTGGACTTGCCCCTTCAGGAAATATTGGAGATGATTATGGATTATTTGAACCTGTTCACGGATCTGCACCAGATATTGCAGGTAAAGGTATAGCTAACCCCTGCTCCATGATTTTAACAATAGCCATGATGCTGGATTACTTAAAAGAATATGAAATAAGTAATAAAATAAATAAAGCTGTTGAAAATGTTGTAAGTGCAGGCAAAACACTGACTCCTGATTTAGGAGGAAACAGCACTACATCAGAACTTGCCAAATCTATCGTAGATGAAATACTTGAAGGTGACTACTAAATGCTTAACATAACTACATTTCTTGACGCAAATGCTTGCAGATTAGATAAAAATGTTTTATACAATCCAAAAACCAATGAAAAATACAATTCACATGAAATATTGGCAATGACTTCAGAAATTGCCCGTGACTTAAAAAATTGCGGTATTAAAAAAGGAGATAGAATTTTAATATATTTGAATAACTCCACTAAGTATTTGTTCTCATTATTTGCAATCTGGAGACTTGGAGCAATAGCTATTCCAACAAACAGAGTATTTACTCCCCACGAACTTGAATATATTATTGATGACTCACAGGCTAAATTAATGATTACTGACGAAGACGCAAAGGATATTGTTGATTTGGATAAGTATATTCCAAAAAATATTGAAAATTATAAAAATGGGGAAATTTTACCTGCAGAACCTACAGACTGGGATGACTTATGCCAATTACAGTACACTTCAGGAACAACAGGTCAGCCAAAAGGAGCTATGCTTACTCATGGAAATTATTTCACTGCAATCCATAATGAATGTGATGTACTAACCATGAAACAGGATGATGTTTACATGGGGATATATCCTATGGCTCATGTAGGACTATCCTGGGCAATAGCTGCACTTAGAGCCGGAGCCTACTATATCATGGTGGAACAATTTAATTTAGAGGAATACCTTGAATTATGTCAAAAAGAAAAAGTTACAGTCTTAACAGGTATGCCCCCAGTAATACATTCCCTGACAAGATTGGAAAATGGTGCTGAAGAACAATTAAAAACTGTACGTGAAATAATAAGCGGCGGAGGACCACTGCACAAGAAAATCTGGAAACAATTCCATGAAAAATACGGTATCCCAATAATCAACGCTTACGGATTATCTGAAACAATCGTAATTGGAACCGGAACTGTTATCAGACCTGAAGATTACAGAACAGCAGACAGATTTGAAAGTGTCGGACATCCAGTCTGTTTTTCAGAAGTTAAAATTGTTGATGAACATGACTACACCAAAGAACTTGAAAAATATGAACATGGAGAAATTGCACTAAGAGGCCCTGCAGTAGCTAAAGGTTATTGGAGACGTGAAGTAGCTACAAAAGAATCATTTTTAGATGACGGATGGTTTTTAACAGGAGATATTGGATATCTTGATGAAGATAACCGTTTGTTCATTACAGACCGTAAAAAAGACATGATTGTAATGAGCGGATGGAAAATTTACCCAACAGAAGTAGAAGAAATGTTAATCAAATATCCTGAAGTAAAAGAAATAGCTATTTTCAGTATCCCCGACTGTCACCGCGGAGAGTTACCTGTAGCTGCAGTAGTTTGGGAAAATAAAGAAGACAGCGAAGGTCTAATTAGCTATGCCCGTGAAAATCTTTCAAGATACAAAGTACCAAGAAAAATATTCAGTTTAAAAGAGCTTCCAAGAGTTAATGGCTGGAAACTGCTTAGAAGAAAATTAAGAGAAGAATATAATCATTTATAGATTATATTTCATTTTTATTTTCAAAATAAGAACTATTTATAAATCATAGTTCCTATACCATTTTTTGTGAAAATTTCAAGTAAAAGAGAATGTTTTTTACGTCCGTCAATGATATGGCAAGATTTAACACCATCTTCAATTGCTTTGACACATGTTTCAATTTTTGGAATCATTCCTCCGGAAATAACTCCTTCTTCAATTAAGTCCGGCACTTCATCTATTTTTATCCTTTGGATTAATGAATCAGGGTCATTAGGATCTCTTAAAACTCCAGGAACATCAGTTAAAATTATTAACTTTTCAGCATCAACAGAACTAGCTATTTCACCAGCTGCAGTATCTGCATTTAAATTTAAACTTGATCCATCATCGGCGATACCTACCGGAGATATAACCGGAATATAATTGTTTTTCAGAAACATTTCAAGTAAATCTGTATTGATGCAATCAATTTCGCCCACAAGACCTAAATCAATTTCCTCTTCTCCGCCAGATTCGCTGGTAACTTTACTGACAGGTTTTTTATGAGCGAAAATTAATCTGCTGTCTTTACCAGATAAACTTATGCCTTTTCCATCATGATAAGAAATCTGAGAAACAATATCTGTACTTATTTTACCAACTAAAACCATTTCAATAATTTCCATAGTTTCTTCATCAGTAACTCTTAATCCTTTAATGAATTTAGGCTCTTTACCTAACTTGTCCATAGATCTGGATATTTCCGGACCGCCACCATGAACAATAAGTGGTTCCATACCCACATATTTTAAAAGAACAGTATCCCTAACTGTAGAAGACATTGCATCTTCATCTATCATAGCATGTCCTCCGTACTTAATCAGAATCTTTTTTTCATGGAATTTTTTAATATAAGGTAAAGCCTCAACTAAAATATTTACGTCCTTCATTTAATCACTACAATAATTATTTTACTTAATACTTTATTAAATCTTTGGAATTATTCATTTCTTAAAAAAAATATATTATAATGTCAACAAATATCTGAATTTTATCCTTCAAAACATGTAAAAATAAAAAAGTTTTCTACTAAGAGAAAAAATTTCATAGCTAAACTGGAGTTCCGCAGATTGGACAGACTGCGCCTCCTGCATCAATCATCTCACCACAAACCGGACAGATTACAGTAAATTCATCATCTTCGTCACACATTATTTATCCCACACCAATATTGTTTTTCCGAAGCCTGAAATGTAATCTTTGTCAAAAGCTTCTTTTAAATCATTTAATGATTTGATAGTTACAACTTCACTGATTAACTTATCCAATGAATCAAATAAATTAGGATTGTTTTTAAGCAATTCAACTACTTTTAAGAAGTCTTTACGTTCACTCCTACTTATTCCCTGGATTGTTAATCCTTTTTCTAAAATTAACCTTGTATTGATTGGAATAGGATATTCACTTACTCCAAATAAGATTATTGACCCTTGAGGATTAATTGTATTTATTATTTGGTCAATAGCTGCTTGTGATGCATTTGATCCAACACATTCAAAACCATGGTCAATAGCCAAGTCATCTGGAACCTCATGGAATTTGTATGTCTTATCTGCAAATGAAAATAAGTTCAGATTTTCACCATGCTTTCCAATAACTGTCACTTCACTTTCAGGGTAAAACTCTTTCAGCAGCAGTGCTGTAATATATCCGAGGTTTCCGTCTCCCCAAACACCAAAGCGGTTTTTGTGTTTAATGGCTATTTTTTCAAATCTGTCTATTCCATGGCAGATTACTGAAATTAATTCTATAAATGCAGAAATTTTTAAATTAAAATTATCAGGCAGTTTAACTAGTCTGTCAGGATTTAGCTGAATTAAATCACTTGTAAATCCATCAAAACCACTGCCTCTAAATTTTGATGACGGCAGGTAATTAGCTGATATATATTCATCTTCTTTTGTCGGAGTGTTTGGTATCATTACAACTTTATCCCCAACATCAAAGCTCCCTGTATTGTCAAATACCACTTCCCCGACCCCTTCGTGAATCAGAGCCATAGGTAATTTTTCTTCAAGAACATCACTTGCTCTTTTACCCTGGTAATATCTTTGGTCAGCCTGACAAATTGAGAGATAACTTGGTCTTACAATTACATTATCTATGTTAATTTCCTCTATAGCCTCTTCAAAGAATTTTGGAGCAACTAATCTGTAAATAATATTAATCATTTTTATCATTTAGAATTGTATTAGCTAATTTCAAATCATAAGGATATGTAATTTTAATATTTGTTACATCTCCATCAACAAGAGCTACATCTTTACCTTTTAAAACAAATATTTTAGCAGCATCTGTAAGTATCTCTTTTTCATCATCAGTTAAATCATTGATTAAAGAATTTAATTTATTTATCTTAAAGGTTTGTGGAGTTTGACCCTGATAAAAATAATCCCTAATTGGAATGTTTTTAATTATCTTTCCATCTCTACTTTCCACAATTGTGTCTGTAGCAGGAATTACTGTATCACAGGCCCCACATTTTTTTGCAGCTTTAATATTATCCTGAATAATCCTATGGGTTACAAACGGACGGACAGAATCATGAGTTATAATTATTGAATCATCATCAACACTGTAATTTTCATAAATATAGTCAATACTGTTTTTTAAAGTATCGTTTCTGGTTTTTCCGCCTTCAATCACAACTATCTTATCGTTGTTTGGAGTATACTCTTCGATTAAATGTTTTGTGTGATTTATAAAATTTTGTGGAGTTAAAACTATCACTTCATCAATCTCATCCATAATCACAAATTTTTCAATTGTGTGGATTAAAATAGGTCGATCTCCCAGATTTAAAAATTGTTTAGGAGTGTCTGTATCCCCCATTCTTGATCCAATTCCACCTGCCAAAACAGCTACAAAAATCATTTTTAACTACTCTTTTTCAAATATTATTAAATAATGAGATTTGCCTTCAGGAATGTCTTCACCTATTTCCTCATTTAAATAAGTCATTTTAAGACCATGTGCTGAGAATAATTCCTGCAAATCATCAGGAGAACTTCTGATAGCTGTTGGAGGTCCGTTTTTAACATCCTGTTTTTTATAATCCATAATAGCTATTCTTCCACTATCGGTTTTAATTACCCTAGCCAATTCGTCCACTGCTTCATCCAATGTTCTTGTAGCTTTAAAACCATGGAAAACATTAACCATCAAAACAACATCCAATGTTTCATCATCCAAATCAATATGTTCAGCAATATTGGATACTATTGGGATTAGGTTATCTGCATTGTTTTCCTGTTTGTATTTAAGCATATCTTCAATAGAAGGTTCATACATATCCAAAGCATAAACGCAACCGTCAGTAATGTATTCTTCTAATGCTTTAATAGCTACATGACCATCTCCACAGCCGGCATCCATAAAGTTCTCACTGCCTGTGAGATTCAATTCATCTAAAAATTCTTTAGAATCAAGGAACTTTTCACTAGTCATGCCTTGAATTCTGTGGCCATTTGCAGGCATCATCATTTTCTTTTTACTCATAATACCCCATCTTATAGTATATGAGTAATAATCTTTAAAAAATAGTATATATTTTTTTCTAAGTAAAAATAAGCTTAAAATTTAAAAAAAAAGTTATGGAAAAGAGGATTATTTTTTCCAGGTTTGTTTAACTCCTCTACCTCTTTTACTACCAGGTTTGGTATAACTTCTTTTTGCTCTTGTTCTTTTATTGGTTCCTTTAACTTTTGCCATAATCATATCCCCATTAAATTTAATTAATAAATTAAAACCAAATAATGTAACTATCAATAGTTAAAATTTGATTCAATATCATTTTAATCGAAAATCAAAAATAGAATTTCTATAACATAAAAATATTTACTTCTTAAAGTATTTATATCTTTTCTTTAAGTAGTATATTCAGCATTGATTTTCACATAATCATAACTTAAATCACAGCCCCAAGCTGTAGCTTCACCATCACCTTTATTAAGATCAACATTTACAATGACCTCTTCTCCGAGCATGATTTTCTCAGCTCTTAAAAGATTATCAGTTCCTTCAAAAGCAAGAATTTCACCATCTTTTACAAGGTCAACTTCATCTTGTTTATTAGCTATAGCTATTGTTACTGTATCTGCACTTACATCTGCTCCGGAATAACCGATTGCTGAGACTATCCTTCCCCAATTTGGATCACCACCAAATACGGCAGATTTAAATAAAGGAGAAGTTACAATTGCCTTAGCTGCCAATCTGGCTTCATCAATATTTTTAGCTCCATAAATATTTGCTTCAATAACCTTAGATGCACCTTCACCATCTTTAACCATTTTTTTAGCCAAATCAATACAAAGATACTCAAGGGCTTCCTGGAAATTCGGATCAATTTCACCGTCATTGACTATATTGACTCCAGACGCCTTATTTGCCATGAGCAAACAGGTATCATTTGTACTCTCATCACCATCAACAACGATCATGTTAAAACTTTTATTTGCAGCTTTTTTAAGAGCCTTATTAATATATTTACTTTCCATTACTCCATCAGTTACAATAAATGACAGCATGGTTCCCATATTTGGAGCAATCATTCCGCTGCCTTTTGTAATTCCTGCAATTTTTACTTTTTCACCATTAGTTAATGTGACTTCCAATGCACACTGTTTTGGAATTTTATCAGTAGTCATAATGGCATTTGCAGCTGCCAATGAATCTTCCGGTTTGTTTCCAAGACTGGAAAATACTTTAGAAGCCACACCAGTTATAACATCAAGAGGCATTTTACGGCCAATAACCCCGGTTGAAGAAATAGCTATTTCTCCTTTAGGAATATTCAGCTCTTTAGAAACCAGTTCAACTAATGATTCACAATCTTCAATTCCCTGATTGCCTGTAAAACAATTAGCATTTCCACTATTAACAAATACTGCTGAAACTTTTCCTTTTTCAACTACCTTTTTAGTATATATTACAGGAGCAGCCACTATTTTATTTGATGTAAATACTGCTGAAGCATCACTATTTTCACTTACAATAACTGCAACACCATATTTTCCTTCTTTAGCACCTGCCACTTTAAGATTATCAATAACTGACAATCCACCATCAAGTTCTTTAAATATCATATTACTTCCTTACAAAAAATAAATTAATAATCATCCGAATAATCCAAGTTTGATTCACCTTTTTCAAGGTAATTTGATTCATCCTTCTCTGAATCGTAAGCAAGATCATCATTTGTATCGGTTAAGTTTGTAGTCATTTCATGAGTAACATTCTCAATGTGAGTTGTGTTGTTAGCCACATCAGCACCATCATCTGAAATAACCATAGATACACCAATGCCAGCACCTACACAAAATGCAATTAATGCTATAATCATAAACACAACAAGTGTTCCATCGTTTTTAGACGCCACTTTAATCCCTTTCTTTTAATTATTTTTTAATAAACTACTATTATTTAAACATTAAGACAATACTGCATAAATAAGTGCCAATACTATTCCAACAAAACCAAACATTCCTAAACCAAATATGGATAAAACATACACAAATATAAACACAAATGCAAATATTCCAATCAATTTGCCTTTTTGATTTTCAATTAAATCTATAATTGTCCTTGAAAATTCAGAAGGAATATTGTAAGCATATAACCCGTTAGCCAATTCAAATACAACCAGTGATAATGGAGATGATGAATTTAAACTATCTACCAATTGAGCCCTTTCACCAGCTTCCCTTCTACTTCTGCCAATTCCTGCTCTGATTTTTGCACCATTATCTAAAGCAAACCATGCAGAATCAAGCCCTGCACGAATAGCCAAATCTTTTGATGGGAATCTGGCTATAAAATCATCTCCCCCTTCACGATAACCTTCTAATTCTCCTTCACACTCGGTTTCAATGAAATTTTTAATTCCTGTCATCAATTCAACAAGCTTATTTCTACCATTTTTACTGATAAAGCCTGTTGAATCTATTAAATCAATGAACAAATAATTTTGAAATTCTTTAGGTTTGGACTGCATTAGTTTAAACGGTTCGTCAAACACAAGTGCATATTCACCACCAAGTTTGGTAAATGCAACACCTGGGAAATTTCCAACATTCTGAGTGTAATTAATTGACCTCTCAATAGAAGCAGCTCCGGTCATACCTACTGCAGAAATAATTGGAACTCCTTCTTCCAGCCCTATTCCGATAATTTCAATAGCCACCCTTATTGCATCATTTTTACTTAACATTCTTGCAACAAGTTCTGTAGAGCTCTTTTCAACTATCAATCCTTTCTCATTTTCAATGATTTTTACAAGTATATTAATTAAATTAGATGGATGAGGGAGCTCGACATAGAAGTAACGGTCACTACCCATAATAATGTTACTTACAAGTGCATATTCTTCAACTTTATTTTCGGCTGCTTTCAGTTCATAAAAATTATAGTTTTCCGGGAGATTTTCTACACCAACATCCCGCTTAAGATTTTCTAAAATACTTTCAGATGTAATTTCGGCTTTTTCAAGTTCAAAAAGAATAGTTTGAGTATAATTAAATAGCTCAACATACTCTGTTTCAACAGAATTTGTTGGAAAAAACTTAGTTCCAACACTAATTGGATTAAGTTTTGTAGATAGCTTAATAAGTTCTTTAGTTAAGCTATTAACCATCCAAACTTCCTCCTTTTTCTAGCTCAATCTCAAAATCTCCAGGTTTCTCCAAAAGCATATCTGGTTTAACAGAAACAAATGGAAATTTCCAAGATCCGAGCCTTCCGGCTATAGTGCTGGCAATGTTTCTTGAATTTTTCTTAATGAATACTTCATCATGGGTACTTACGCGAACCAAAACATTATAAGGAGCATGTTCTGTAACTTCATCAGCCAGCATTATATTTAACTCAAAAGTGCCAGGTCTGGTAAATAAATCATTACGAACAGCTATCAATGGTTTTTTCTCAAGTCTTAACCTGTCAGCAACAGTAACAGAAATATTGCCTGCATTTTTAACAGCTAATTTGTAATCCTTTGGATGGACCAATACGAAAATAACATAAGGAGCAGCCACTTCCACATCATCAACCATGTCCACAATCTTGTTAAACATAGGTATTTTTGAAAAGACCTTTTCTAATTTAGAACTGGTGTTATTATCATTATCTATACGGATAATTGCCTGTTTGGCAATGTTTAATGGTGAAATTTCCAAACCTTCTTTTCCGGTATAAACTTCCCATCTTTTGAAGTTTAATTCTTTGATAATCTCATCAGATATGTGCTGCAAAATGTTTTTATCCTTTTTAGGTGATTTAGGTTTCCCAAATGTAACCCTGCCATTTTCTATTACAAAAGGAATCCTCATAGAATTAATATTTTTAAATTCAGCAGCATAGTCTCTGAATTTGTCATTAGATAAAATTTTAGCTTTTTCATTATGGGCTATATTGAGAATAAAATGATCAGCATCATTACCTGCCGGAACTTCCTCTACATTTTCACTTTCCAACAGTTTTTCAAATTTTTCTTTATCATCAATGTCATGACGTAGTGATGCATCAGCAATTATTACAAATTCATCACCACTTTCTTCTAAAGATTTAACCGCAGCTAAAATATTGGACATTTGAGGCTGTGAATTTTCATTTTTTGTACTATATGCAACATTTGAAGCATCAACAACAACTTTCACATTATCACCTAAAATCTATTTAATTAATATTATATTATTTGTAAATTGTATATTTAAATTTAATTAAAAGTTAACTAAATGCTATTTCTCGGATATTCTCCAAATAAAAACCTTTCTCCATCAACTTTATTAAGAAATATCCTAATTGTATCTTCAGTAATTTCATATACATTATATGAATTTTTATCATCTCCTCTAAGTTTATTAGAAGATAATGATCCCGCATTAACAAACAGAGTATTATTCATTTTCCAGATATTTGGAACATGCTTGTGTCCTGCAAGTACCAAATCAACTTCATGGTCAGTTAATGTTTTAAGAACATCTCCTGCATCAGTTAATACATTACGTTCCCTACCTGTTTTTGGAATAGGAATTACATGATGATGAAGAGCCACAATACTAAATAACTCCTCAATAACACATTGGTCTAATTGATGTTCCATCCAAAGATGCTGTGGCCTGCCAACATTTCCACTGGATATGTCTGGAGAACTGCTGTCTAATCCTATAACCACAAATTCATCATCTTTTGTAAGTTTCCAGCTACATTCCCCTATTAACTCTTCAAAAGTTTCATAACCCAAATTACGGGCATCATGGTTTCCAGGTACTGCAAATAATGGTGCATCAAACATCTCCAAATATTTGGTAGCTTGGATAAATTCACTATAATAACCATTATTAGTCAAATCACCTGTTAATATTATCATGTCCGGATTTATGGCATTTATTTCAGCTACAGCCTTTATAAAAACATCTTCTTCAAATCCCAATTCACTAATATGTAAATCAGAAATATGTACAATAAGAGGCATATTATTATCCTATTGATTTAATTTTAAGATAGCTTCTGCAAGATCACCATTAGTATCTTCCAAAGCTGCTTTTGCTTCATCTTCAGATACATTTGCTTGATTAGCTACCATTTCAATATCTTCATCAGGAATAACAAGTTCTTCATCAATTGCTACTTCATGTGCTTTACCGGTTACTTGATAAGTTTCCTGACCCATTACATTCATCAAACTTACTTCAGCATTTGGAATGACTAATTCTTTATCTTCTAAACGGATAATGACTTCTTTGACTCCTTTAAGATCTTTCATATCCATTCCCATCTTTTTCATTTGTCTTTCCATTTTTTTCATCTGCTTTGCATTCATACCAGGTATCATAATACTGTCCTCATTAATTTAATATTAGTAATTATTTATATCTTTCAATATTATTAAAATTAATTATAGAATTCAAAATTATACAAACATAACCTTTATTTATACCAAGTATATAAGATAAACTGTTTAACGAACATTAAATAATGGGGGATAAATTATGAAAGTTCTGTTTGTTAACCCACCGCAAACGGCCTCAAAATATAAATTTATGGGAGTAATAGCACCACCATTAGGTATTGCATATATGGCTGGAGTACTGCAAGAAAACAATATTGATGTTGAAATACTTGATGCATCTGCAGAAGATATGGATTTTAAAGATGTTGAAAAGGAATTACTTAAAAGAAAACCAGATTTAGTGGCATTGACTGCCCTTACTCCAACAATAGGAAGAGCACTTGAAACTGCACAGGTAGTTAAAGAAACCCTTCCCGACTCAATAGTTGTAATGGGAGGATATCATCCTACATTTAATTTCATAGAAACCCTTGAAGATGAAAATGTAGATATCGTAATCAGAGGTGAAGGAGAATACATCATGTTAAATCTGGTGCAGGCTCTGGAAAATCAAAGCAGTCTGCATGATGTTAAAGGAATTGTATTTGAAGACAAAAACTCAAAAGAAATTGTAGTAAATCCTGAAGCTCCATTGATACAAGATCTAGACGAACTTCCTTTTCCGGCACTAAACTTATTGCCAATGAAAAAATACCGTTTATTGGACATGGATACCCATATGACAACTATGATTACAACCAGAGGATGTCCTATGCAGTGTTCATTTTGCTCATCAGCTGCAATGCACGGAAAAAAAATTAGGGAAAGAAGCGTAGAAAACATTGTTGATGAAATAGAATATCTAAACACAAATTATGATATTGACACAATTGCATTTATGGATGACACATTCACTTTGAAAAAACGAAAAGTAATGGCTATTTGTGATGAGATATTAAAAAGAAATATTGAAATCATGTGGGGCTGCACATCACGTGTAGACACTCTAGATGAAAAACTTCTGAAAAAAATGAAAGAAGCAGGCTGCATTACAATATTTATAGGAGTGGAATCAGCAGACCAACAACAACTGGACAATATGTGCAAAAACACTACAATTGCAAAAATTGAAAATGCATTTAAAATTGCACATAAGCTAAAAATAAGAACAATAGCTTCAGTAGCTTTAGGTATGCCTGGAGATACCAAAGAAATCATGAACAAAACAGTTAAATTTGTCCATAAACTTAAACCGAATTATGCAATATACAGTTTAGCAACCCCATATCCAGGAACAAGATTCTATAAAGAAGCTTTTGAAAAAAATCTTATAAAAATAAAAGATTGGTCCAAATATACATTAATAACTCCAATTTTAGAAACAATAGACTGTTCTTTAAATGATATGAGAAAAATTCAAGCAAAAGCATTTATGAAATTTTATTTAAGGCCACATTATATAATAAGACAATTTTTACAAGACGGCCCTTACCTTTTAAAAACAATCTTTGGAGTAATAAAAACTGCACTGTCAAAAACTCCTAAAAATACAGATTACAATAAAAGAGAATTAAAAAATATGTAATTTTTAAAAATAAGTTTTTTGGTGAACATTAACTAAACCAAATTACATATTTTTTATCAATACCAGTAATAAAATAGTTTAAAATAATTTTCAATGGAGATTTAAATTTAAGAAATGTGTTTAAATTTTCTAACCTAATGGATTAATTGGGAGGTAATGTTAATTGTATTTATTGTCAATTGGGGGAAAATAATTAAACTATTTTTTACCAGCATTTAAAATAAGAAATAATTATCAAGACTTTGTTAACTACATTAAACACCACAAAATTGAAATTAATGTTTGAATTAGTTAAGGGGATTTTTCAATTTTTCGTCAGAATGTCGTACAATAATTAATTTTTAGTATTGGCACTAATAATTAGCAGAAACTTTAATAACCGCTTAATATAGCCAACAGCCCTGAAATAATTATCACTTACGGAACAATGTAATATATAGTTTACATTGTGTAATATATCCTTTACATCTTATGACATATATATTTTACTATTTTGAAAAAATGAAAAAATAAAAAAAGAGAATGGATATTAATAATCTCTATTCCAATACACAATCCCGTAGACTACGCATAACAAAGTGGATAAAATGATTAATACATAAACACCCCAAATCCAAGGGTCTTCAATTCCTAAAACCATCATTGTACCTCACTTCCTTTGTTGCCAATATTTTCAAATGCCTTATCAATAACCTCTTGAGCAGGAGGTTTTGTAAGTAAACTAACAACCAATGTAAATATAGCAGAAACAGGAACAGCTATTAACATTACATCAATATAAGGCCATGGCATGGCCGGCAATAAAGTTGCACAACCAAATATTGCTTTACACAATCCTAAACCTTTAGCTGTTTTTGCAAATACAAAGAGTAACCAGAATAAACTAACAAATGTTCCAGAAACAATACCTGCAATAGCACCTTTAGCAGTGATCCCTTTCCAATACAATGCTCCCAAGAACACAGGTAAAAATGCAGCCGCACAGATTTCAAAGAACAGACTTGTTCCAAGAGCAACAATACTTCCCGGAAGAGAAAATGCCAATACTAAAGCTAAAATAATAGCTATAAGAATACCAAGTCTTGTAACTGTAATTTGGTCTGATTTCTGCTTAGCTTTATTTCTTAAAGTACCATAGATATCTACACCAAATGCAGTTCCCTGAGTATGAAGTTGGGAACTGATTGTAGACATTGCCGCTGCCAATAATGATAGCAGGAAAATATATACAAACCATTCAGGCAATGCCATCGTAATAAATGTTGGAATAACTTTGTCAACATTTCCGCCAACAACATCTACAGCTATTTTTCCCAATTTATCAAAGAAATACACATTGGAAAGTGAACCTACAATATAAGCTGTAGTAGGCATTATTGCAATAAATAATCCTCCAACAAGAACTGATCTGTTTAATTCCCTGTCAGATTTAACAGTCATAAATCTTACAATCAGTTGAGGTTGAGCCAATACACCAATACCTACACCAATAAGAGTAGATGAAACCAAACTCCACCAAAACGGTGAACCCAACTCAGGGAATGTTGTCCAACCTGTTCCCCCTGTAGCTGTAGCACTAGCCGGATATAATCCCACCATATCTGTTAATGCTGTGTTTGCATGAGTTACACCACCAAGCAACCAGTAAACAAATCCAAGTAAAAATACCATTGCACAAACCATAATTACTCCCTGTAGCGCATCAGTATACATTACTCCCTTAATACCTCCAAAGAATACATAGAATGTAATTATAACTGATAAAATAAATAATGATATTCCGAAATCAATCATTAAAGAAGATTCTAAGAATCTTGCAGCACCAATAAGAACTACTGCTGCATAAAGCGGCATAGCACAAAATATAACTAAACCTGAGAAATAATGAATAAATTTACTATTAAAACGTTTGCCCAAGAACTCGGGAAACGTTAGGGAACCTAAACTGTGTCCCATTCTACGGGTTCTTTTACCTAAAAATACAAAAGCTATGAATACCCCAATGATTATGTTTAAAAATGCTAACCATAGAACACTCATACCATATTCACTAGCAACTCCACCAAAACCGACAATAGCTGCAGTCGAAATAAAAGTTGCTCCATAACTTAAAGCCATGATAGCAGGATGTGTATCCTTCCCACCAATCATGAAATCCTCTGAGGATTCTGTTCCTTTCCATGCATAATAACCTACCAATACTAAAGCAAAAATGTAGATTATAAATACAATCGCTAAAATCATAATGTCCATAATTTAAACTCCAAATATATTAAAAAAAATTAATATATGATTAAATTTTTAATATGAATAGTTATATATAATTTTATATTAAAAAATTAGAACAAAGAAATATAATTAAGTGATACAATGGTATGGAACAAACAAGCCGAATGTATGAGTAAAGAAGAAAAAGAAAAATTACAGCTGGAAAGATTACAACAGACTGTTAAATTAGCTTATAACAATGTTTCATTTTATAAAGAAAAATTTGATGAAGCTGGTATCACCCCAGAAGACATAAAAACATTGAAAGATATTGAAAAAATCCCTTTTACAACAAAAGATGATTTAAGAGCAGCTTATCCATTTGGTTTATTTGCTGTTCCCTACGAAGAAATTGTAGAAATCCATGCATCCTCAGGAACAAGCGGAAAACCAACAGTTACCGGATATACCAAAGAAGATTTGGATATCTGGTCAGAGTGTATTGCACGCGGTCTTGGAATGGTAGGTGTTGAAAAAGAATATATTCTTCAAAATGCATTCGGATACGGGTTATTTACTGGAGGATTCGGTATTCACCATGGAGCCCAAAAATTTGGAGCAATAACCGTGCCGATTTCTGCAGGAAACACCAAAAGACAACTTGAAACTATGAAAGACTTCCAAAGTGATGTTATAACATGTACCCCTTCATATGCAATGTATCTTGGAGAAAGTCTTGAAAACTCCGATATTAACTTAGAAGACATTAATCTGAAAATAGGAATTCATGGAGCTGAAATGTGGACTGAAGAAATGAGGCATAAAATTGAAGATACATTAAACATCAAAGCATACAATATCTATGGTTTGACTGAAATTATGGGTCCTGGAGTAGCTCAGGAATGTGTTGAACAAAACGGCATGCATATTCAGGATGATCATTTCTATCCGGAAATTATTAATCCGAAAACTGGAGAAACTCTACCAGCAGGTCAAAAAGGAGAACTTGTATTAACTACACTTACCAAAACTGGAATACCAATTTTAAGATTCAGAACAAAAGATTTAACCTCTTTAATTATAGAACAATGTGCATGTGGAAGAACCAGTGTAAGAATGAGCAGAATCACCGGCAGAAGCGATGACATGTTAAAAATCAGAGGAGTTATGGTTTTCCCATCACAAATCGAAAAAGCTTTACTTAAAATTAAGGGAGCAAGTCCAAATTACTTAATCAAGGTAACAAGACCTGATACCTTAGATGAAGTTGAAGTTAAAGTGGAAGCTACCAAAGAACTATTCTCTGATGAAATGAAAGAAATGGAAAAAACTGAAGCAATGATTGTAAAATCCATTAAAAGTGAAACTGGATTAAGGGTTAATGTAACATTATGTGAACCTGAATCATTACCAAGAAGTGAAGGAAAATCTGTAAGAGTTATTGATGAAAGAAATTTTGAATGAGGTGAAAAATATGGTAGTAAAACAAATATCTGTATTTATAGAAAACAAAGAAGGAAGAATGAAAAAAGCTATTAATACACTAGCTCAAGAAAACATAAACATACGCGCACTTTCAATAGCTGATACAACCAAATATGGAATCTTAAGATTAATTGTTTCAGACAATGAAAAAGCTATTGAAGCATTGGAAAAAGACGGGTTTATTGTAAGGGAAGATGACGTTATTATTGTTGCAGTTCCAGATGAACCTAACGGATTAAATACCACATTAGCTATATTTGACGAAAAAGGCATCAATTTGGATTACCTTTATGCATTTGTAAGTTCAAAAACAGAAAAAGCTATTGTAGTAATGAGATTGAAACATATGGATGAAGCAATTGCTCTTTTAAAAGATAGTGATGCACACATCCTAGAAAAAAAAGATATAGAAGATTTATAGAAAAGACTTTCTCTTTTCTTAATCTTCTTCAGTCAAAACAATTTCAATACATTCTTCTACAAAATAATAAGAATCATCCACTTCTTTTAAAGTTTCAGCTTTCTCAGTCAACTCGTTTGATTCCAGTAAATGCATGAAATCGTTGAAAAACAAATTCCACTCGTCTTGTTCATCCTCATCACAATAGCTAGTATTTAACCTAATGTCAGCAGGATTATCAGACCAGTCCACACCATCATAAAACTCCTGAGCTTCAATATTGCCATCTTCATCATAATCAATAGCTATTGAAAGTTCGAACTTTTTGGTTCCTGCTTCTTTAGATAATTTGAATTCCGGCATTTTGAAAACCTCCATTAATAATATATTTAAAATTCTTTTAACAATGATGCAATGTCTGCTTTAGAATAACCTAAACGGACAAATAAACTTTTGACAGGTTCTGTTTCAGGAACCACTCCAAGTTCTGACCATCTTTTAAAATCATTGTGTAATATGCTGTTTATTAAAAGTTGAATAGTGATTAAATCATCACTTTTAATAGCTACAAAAGCATCTTCATCTTTAAAAACATTTTCAGGATCAATTAAAGTAACCCTGCCCGTTTTATCCTTTTTTAATATAGCATTATCAATTTTATAAGGCATATATAACACCCTCTTTTTAGTAATTAATTATTAATTAATTTATAATTATTTAAATATTTAACCTTTAATCCAATTATAACCACTTTCAATAGCTTTTAAATTTAATTCATGAAATTTCGGTTTCAAATTATTTTTCATAGCTGCAATAACAGATTCTTTGGAAAGTGGGAATTTGTCGTCTGCAGTTACAGCACCTAATAAAACCATGTTTAAAGCCAATACATTTCCGGCATCCATAGCCAATTTAGTTCCGTCAATCGGAAGGACATGTTTGAAATTTTCTTTTAAAATATCAGTAATGTTACCTACACCCGGATAAGGTTTATCTGATGAAGCAGGAACAATAGGATGAGTATTGAATACTATTTTAGTATCATCATTTACTTTATCCAAACCTCTTACAGTTTCTATAGGTTCAAATGAAAGCAACATATCTGCACCATGTTCCGGAATAATTGAACTGTTATAATCACCTATTTTTAACTCAGTAGAAACAGAACCTCCTCTTTGAGACATTCCATGAATTTCACTCATAACTACATTTAATCCTTGGTTCATTGCAGCTTCTCCAATAATTACAGAGGTTTTAATAATTCCCTGACCTCCAACACCGCAAATATAAATATTATAATGATTATCCATATTTATTCACCTCTTCCAGCTTCTAAGGCACCATATTTACAAACTTGGATACATACACCACATCCATCACACATAGACGGATCAATAGCTATTTTTCCACTATCTTTTGAAATAGCAGGACATGTAAGTTCACTTACACATTTATTACATCCATTACAATTGGAATCAATATAATTTACTGGTGGTTTCCTAGTTTTACCTTTAATTAAAGTACATGGAGCTTTAGCTATAATCACACAAACTTCATCACGTTCTAAAGCTTCCTTATATGTTTTAACTACCTGATCCAAGTTTAACGGATTAATTACGCGAACATAATTGCAGCCACAGGCTAAAGCCAGTTTGCGTATGGAAATTTCCGGTGCATCATCACCCATTCCATCAACAGGAATTCCCGGGTTTGGCTGACCTCCAGTCATAGCTGTAATCCTATTATCCAATACAGTTAAAATAAAATTGTTTTTATTGTGAACTGCATTTATCAAAGGTGATATTCCGCTATGGAAAAATGTTGAGTCACCAATGAAACTTATTACTTTCTGATTTGTAGCTATTGAAAATCCGCAGCCGTCTCCTACACTTGATCCCATAGACAACAAGTAATCTGCAGCATTATATGGTGGATTTATTCCTAAAGTGTAACATCCGATATCTGATGCAAATACAGCATCTTTAAGAGGAATTCCCAATTCCTCCAATGCTTTATTTACTCCATAATACATTGCTCTGTGAGGGCATCCCGCACAAAGTACCGGAGCTCTGGAAGGAATTTCTTCTTGTAAATTAAGTAAATTATCAGAATAATCATCGGTATTTTCTTCAATGAAGTTTAAATATTTATTGAAACCATTAGCTACAATATCTGAATTAAATTCATGATATACTGGGAAGGTTCCATCTAATTTACCATGAACAACAGTATTTAAATTATTTTTACCAATAGCTACCAATGTATCCTTTTCTATAATCGGATCTACCTCTTCTACAATAAAGACTTCATCATAATCCTTTACAAAATCAGCTACCTTATCATAAGGGAAAGGATATGAAAATCCAAGTTTTAAAACATCAATGTCCAGATCATTATATCTGATTACATCATAAGCATAATTATAAGCACTGCTTGAAGCAATGACACCATATTTTTTATTCTGGCTGAAATAGGATTCAACATTGAAATCTGACTCGTTGGTTATTTTATTAATTTCATCCATTTTTTCCACTAATGCAACATGCATATCCTTTGCAAATGCCGGAACCGGAACAAACTGTGCAGGGTTTTTCTTGAAAAATCCTTTTTTCCAATGGCTTTCACCTTCTGAAGAATTATCTGCCGCCTCACCAAATTCAACAACACCCCTCATATGAGATACACGAGTGGTTGTTCTTACAATAACTGGCAATTTAAATTGTTCAGATAAATCAAAAGCATATTTAACCATGTCTTTAACTTCCTGACAATTAGAAGGTTCTAAAATAGGCACATTTGCTAAACGTCCGTAATTACGGGTATCCTGTTCATTTTGAGATGAAAAAAGTGACGGGTCATCTGCAGATAAAATAACCATACCGCCATTTACTCCACTGTAAGCAGTTGTCATAAATGAATCACTGGCTACATTCATACCTACATGTTTCATGAAAGTAAATGAACGCAGTCCAGATGCCGCAGCAGTAGCTGCAACTTCCATAGCTACTTTTTCATTTGTAGAAAACTCAAAATAAATGTTAGCTTCCTTAGCCAATCCGGATAAAACATTTCCAATTTCTGATGAAGGAGTACCTGGATAAGTAGCTGCAACAGAAACACCAGCTTCTATAACTCCCCTTACAGCTGCCTCATTACCTAACAAAAATTGTTTATCACCAGGTTTCCCTGTTACTAATTCTTTTAAGTTCATTATTTATTTCCTCAAATAATTTAAAAATCTAATAAAATATATAATATAATAGGTTTAGATATAATATAAATATTATACTTATTTTATATTTGATTATGAGTAAAGGGGTAAAGTAATGATTAAAGTATATGTATCAAGGTTTGACAGAGAAGTGGACAGTGAACCTCATTTGGAGTGTTATGAAATAGAACAGACACCTCAAATGAAAGTTTTAGATGCCATCAATGCCATTAATGAAAAATATGATGCCGACATCAGCATTAGAAGCTCATGTAGAGCAGGACAGTGCGGTTCCTGCGGAATATTATTTAATGGAAATGGGGCTCTTGCATGCCAAAAAGATATAAAGGACGGCGCAATAATTGAACCTCAAAATTTCCCAGTAATTAAAGATTTGATTGTTGATAAAAGCCAGATAGAACAGGAAGTAAAAGATTTGCAACTCTCTTTAAATCCTCAAAGACATGATGATGATTTAAATGAAAATCTAACTCCGGAAAATATTAAAAATACCAAAAAAGTTAGAAGCTGCATTGAGTGCTATTCCTGTTTTGCAACCTGTCCTGTTATAAAATTCATTAAAACAAAATTTGGTGGGCCTTACATAATGAGATATCTTTCCAAATTTGAATCAGACCCAAGAGATGAATTTGACAGGCTTGATGAAAGTTTAAAAGAAGGATTATACAAATGTACCAGTTGTGGAAAGTGTAAGGCTGTTTGTCCTAAAGATATAAACACCTTTGGAGATGCAATTGAACGTTTAAGGGAAATTGCATGCAAAGAAGGTAAAGGACCGCTTCCGGAACATGTTGCATTTAAAGAAAATATAGAAAAAACAGGAAGGTCAATCAAAGCTGAAGGGCCAAGTTTTATTGAAGAAGTTAAAAATGACAACGGTTCAAAAATAGCATTATTTACCGGATGTATGGTAGATAATAAATTACACCACATCGGAGAAGCATTAATTGATGTGCTTGAAGCTAATGGAATAACCATAGATATTCCTGAAGGACAGGTATGCTGCGGTTCACCATTAATAAGAACAGGTCAAACAGACATGGTTCAGGAACTTGTTGATAAAAACAATGAAGTTTTCAGGGATTATGATACTGTACTTACCATTTGTGCAGGATGCGGTTCCACCCTTAAAAATGACCATCCAAAATATGGATCCAATCTAAATGTAATGGACATCAGTGAATTTTTAGTGGATAAATTGGATACTGACAAAATGAAGGAACTGAACACAACAGTAACCTGGCATGACCCTTGTCATTTAGGCAGAGGTCAGGGAATTAAAGGCCAACCTCGTGACATTCTTGAACAGATTCCAGGAGTTACCTTTAAAGAAATGAAATATCCGTGCCAATGCTGTGGAGCAGGAGGTGGAATAAAAGCAGGACATCCTGAAATTGCTATGACTCTTGCAAAAGAAAAAGCAAAAATGATTGAAGACACTGGTGCAGAATCAGTGATTACAATCTGTCCGTTCTGCCAATACAACATTCAAGACGGATTGGATGCAATTGACCGTGAAGACATAAAAGCTATGAACATAATTGAGCTATTACAACTAGCTTATCAGAAAGATTAGATAAATAGGGGTTGATTAAAATAGGAGATGCAGCTGTAAGTGAAGAAAAAATAGTTGAAACCAACTTAAATTCACCAGAAGTCAAAGAAAAAACTAAAAGTGAAAAAAAATCAACCTCTTCGAAAAAATCAAAATCCAAAAAACAGTCCAGAGGAATAAAAATAGCTAAAGGTCCTGAAGATGATGCCGAAAAAGAATTAAGCAATTTTAAAAACAACATTTACATTGTTTTTGTAGAATGTGAAACACCTGGAAATATCGGTTTTCTTGCAAGAACTATGGCGAATTTTGGACTGAAGAATTTGGTTCTTATCAATCCACCTACTTTAACCCCTGAAGCATTTTATCAGGCAACACATGGAAAATACATTGTCGATAATGCTAAAATATATCATACTCTTGATGAATTCTATCAGAGCCAAAGGATAGACTTTAAAGTAGCTTCAACTGGTGTAGCCGGAGGAAGTTACAATCTCTCAAGAATCCCTGTAAGGCCTGAAAATCTTGGAAAAAACATCAATACCAACAATAAAACAGCTATTTTATTTGGAAGGGAAGGAAATGGACTTACAAATGAAGAAATTGAAGACTGCGACATTTGTGTTTCAATTCCAACTGATCCCACATACCCTATTTTAAACATATCTCATGCAGCAGCCATTATTTTCTATGAATTATTTAAAAATATGCATGAATATCCTGTTGAAGGTCTGGAAGAAAGTACAGCTATTGAAAAAGAATATGTGCTGAAAGATATGTATGACTTGATTGATGGTTTAGATATCCCTGAACACAAAAAGAAAAACGGACTCAAATCATTTAAAAATATTATTAATAGAGCCTACATTACAGGCAGAGAAGCCCATACATTAAAAGGAATTTTAAGACGTTTAAAAATGAAAATGGGTAAACAATGAGAAAAATTAGTTTTGCAGACATAAGCATATTTATAGTAAACTACATCTTCAACTGGAGATTCAGAATAGCTAAATTAACTAAACAATCCAAAATAATAAGGAAAATCATTGACAAGGGATTATTTGAAGATGATGACGTTACAGTTATTCCAAATACAATAAAAATCAATAAAACAATAGAAGCTGAAAAATCTGAGTTTATTCCAACAGATATCTTGAAAGAAGTTATTGAAAAAATTGACGATATTGTAATAATGAACAGCTGCCTTTGTAGAACATCCAACAATTGTAAGGATTATCCTCAGGACATAGGCTGTATTTTCCTTGGGCCAACATCCAGAAAAATTCCGCAAAACCTTTGCCATAAAGCAAGTAAAAAAGAAGCCCAGGACCATGTTGATAAAGCAGATGCTGCAGGATTAAGCCATATAATCGGCAGGAATAAAATTGACTCTATTTGGATGAATGTAAAACCAAAAGAAGGCCTTTTAACCATATGTCACTGCTGTCCATGCTGTTGCTTGTGGAAAGTAATACCTCAATTGGACGACAAAATAAGCGATAAAATGCACAAATTAGATGGTGTGGAAATAGCTATTGATAACTCAAAATGCATAGACTGCATGAAATGTTTAAATGAAATATGCATGTCTGAGGCTATTAGTTTTAAAGACAATGCCATCCAAATCAATCAAAATAAATGCAGAGGCTGCGGACTCTGTGTTAATATTTGTAAACAAAATGCTATTACTTTAAAATACAACGATAAATCAATTGATTCAATAGTCAACAAATTACATAATTTAGTTGAACTTTAAAAACCGAATATAAACTATTTTTTTACAATGAAAGTTCATTAAAAAGACAAAGCCAGGTTAAAATATTTTAAAAAAATTTTTATAATTGTAATTGAAGAAATATAATTACATAATGAAAATTTATGAATATTATTAAAAATGAAATAAAAAAGATTCTTTTTATTATGAACAAAAATTAAATTAATCGCTTATTCATTCAAAGAAAATAAAATAATCTGGAATTAATGTTAAGTTTAAACAATTATTTTGTCAAAAAAGAGTTTTTTGAAGTTAAAGGAGATAAAATGAGTGAAAATAGTAATATGCTATTAGGCGTTAAAGACAAACCTCCTGCAGTAAATTGGATTTTACTTGCTATACAGCATGTATGTGCTATGTTTGGAGCTACTATTTTAGTACCAATTGTTGTAAATACTACTGTTGGATCAGATGTCTTATCAATACCTGTAGCTCTTGTCACCTCTGGTATAGGTACTCTCATTTACATTGCATGTACTAGAGGAAGAAGTCCTGTTTATCTGGGAAGTTCATTTGCATTTATTGCACCAATGGTAGCAGGATATGCAATAGCTGGAAAAGCCAGTGTTTTTACAGCTATAATGTGTGTAGGAATAGTGTATGCAATTATTTCAACTATAATTAGAGTAGTTGGTAAAGAATGGATTAATAAAATATTGCCTCCTGTTGTTGTTGGGCCTATGATTATGATTATTGGTCTGTCACTTGCACCAACGGCAATCGAAGAAATTGGTTTGAATGCTAGTTCAGTTCCAATCACAAGTTTAATAATAGCTTTTGTTGCATTTTTAAGTACTGCAATTTTAGCAGTCAGAGGAAAAGGAATACTAAGAGTAATCCCATTTTTAATTGGAATTATAATAGGTTATATTGTAGCAGCACTTCTCGGAGTAGTTGACTTCTCCGGAGTTGCAAGTGCCCACATTATTGAAATTCCAAAATTCTACATACCATTTGTTGATTATAATCTTAATTTTGGAGCAATACTGACAATTGTACCAATTGCATTAGTAACTATGGTTGAACATGTTGGAGACCACAAAGTTTTAAGTGAAATTATCGGAAGAGACCTGATTCAGGATCCAGGTCTTGACAGAACTCTTTTAGGTGACGGTATAGCTACTTTTATTGCAGCACTTCTTGGTGGACCTGCAAACACAACCTACGGAGAAAATACATCTGTTGTAGGTATGACTAGAGTTGCATCTGTTTATGTAATTGGACTTGCAGCTATTATAGCTATTATCTTTGCATTTTCAGGACATTTAACTGCACTGTTAACTGCAATCCCTTCACCAGTTCTTGGAGGTATTTCAATCCTTCTTTATGGATTTATCTGTGTAAACGGTCTTAAAATCTTAATCCACAACCATGTTGATTTTACAAACACTAAAAATGTAGTTGTTGCAGCTACAATGTTAGTTTTAGGTTTAGGAGGAGCTACACTATCCATCGCATACGGAAATTTATCATTAGCTATTTCCGGCATGTCTTTAGCAGCAATCATTGGAATCATCCTTAACTTATGTATTCCGGAGGAAAAACATGAATGAAATTGTTCTGAACCATCCATTAATAACACATAAATTAGGTATTTTAAGGGATATCCATACAGGAACTAAAGAATTTCGTGAATTAATTACGGAAATTTCCACACTTCTTTGTTACGAAGCAACCAAAGATGCGAAATTGGAAAAAACAATAATAGAAACTCCTCTTGAAAAAATGGAAACCGGCAAACTAAATGAAAACAATTATGCAATTGTGCCAATTTTAAGAGCGGGAATGGGTATGCTTGATGGAATTATAAATGTAATTCCAAATGCAAAAGTAGGCCACATCGGTCTTTACAGAGATGAGGAAACATTCCAGCCTATTGAATACTATTTTAAAATGCCTGAAAATGTTAGTCAAAGAGAAGTACTGATTATTGATCCTATGCTTGCAACAGGCGGAAGTGCATCTGCAACTATTTCAAGACTTAAAGAAGAAGGAGTTAAAAAAATCAAACTTTTATGTGTTGTTGCAGCTCCTGAAGGAATTAATTTAATTGAAAAAGACCACCCTGATGTTCAAATTTACTGTGCAACAGTAGACAGAACTTTAAATGAAAACGCATACATCCTACCAGGTCTTGGAGATGCTGGTGACAGAGTATACGGTACAAAATAATACTATGAATTATTCATAGTATTCCTTTTCTTTTTTAAAATACAAAATAGAAGTAGGGAAAAAATCTATTTGCCCTTTAAGATTAATGACTATTTTATTTTTATAAGCTTTAATCCTTAAAAACATCAAAATAAATAGAATAGGAATAGCAATTAACTCAGACACTGCCACAATAGTATTACCAAAATACAAACCACAAACAAAAAACATAGAAGTTAATGCTGGCATAGCCACCAAAAGCATTAACACCACCGCCTCATATGATAAACGGTCTTCAAAATCCCTATAACCCACTTCATAACCATTATATGCTAAACCATAATGCTCATCAAACCATTCTCTTTTAGAAAAAATTAAAAAAGCCATACACGCAGTAAGAAAAACACCACAAAAAAGATAAAAAACCTTTAACAAATCCAATCTCAAAAATAAAACTATAACTCCAGATATACAAAGAAAAATCATAGCAAACATAATTGCTTGAACCAATGCATAATTTTTAAGTTCATTATTCTCCACCTCAATCCATTGTGTTTTCACTAATCTAATAAAATCATCTTTCATGAAAAATCACCTTAAATTAAAATTTAAATTATCATCAATAATTTCCTGCACAAAACTTGGGAAAACATCCCATTTAGCAACATCTTTAATTTTTTCTATGAATGGTGCATTATACAAATTTTCCACAATTAAATCTTTAAGTCCAAATTGAACAAAATTCTTTTCAAAAGTTACATAAACTCTTTGAAAAATAGGTTTACATGCATAATAAACACTCACTTTTTTAGCAGATTCCTTAATAATATTCTCACCTAATTTAATATCTCCACCAATAAATGGTAAAACTGAAGAAACAAAAATATCAAAATAAAAAAATCCATAATCAATAGATGTTGCATTTTCAGAGTTAACACCATCCGCAATTGCCAAAAGTAAAATTCCTGAAAAATATATGGAGAAACCTACCAGCATTAATTCTGGAGAAGCAAATATTACACCTGCAAAAAGCAATATCGCACCTATAGAAATTATTTCACTACCTACAAATCCTATTGCTGTGGATATAATAAAATCTTCCCAATCAAAACCAATACTATTAATTTCATTAGTGATATTATTACTTGTTTCTTTAATCTCATTTATTCCTTTGTATAACTCCATTAGTAAAATTACCCACAGAATCTAAATATTTACTCTCCAAAGAACTCATATTTAATAAATTATAACCATATTCCCTTGCATCTTCAGTTATATTATCATCATAACAAGGCATAGCACAAATCAAACTATCAGAAAGCATAGCATCTCGAACAATACCAGTAGATTTATCTAAAATTAAAAACACTCCTTTTTGATCGTTTTTAAAAATCAAATATTTATCATTAGCTAAAATATCCCATGAATTGTTATTTAAAAAATCAACAATCATAGATAATGTAACTGTTCCAATTTCAGTATTATTCCATATAAAAGTTCCAACCATCTGTTCAATAATGCTGTAACTAAAAGAATATGCAAACCTGAAATTCCAAATATTAGAATCATTTCCTTGAACTTTCATGCCCATACCATGATCAGATTCACCAGTAATATATACACTCCTATAATCATTACACATAGAGAAAACTACTGGAGAAACTCTATTCCAAGTTACATTATAATAATTAGCAAATTTATCCGCTAACTTATCATGTTCATAAATTACAAGTAAAGCTGATAAAAATGAACCATATGCTGCCTTCATTTCACCTGCAGACAATAATTCACCATAATCTAACCAATATTTTAATTTAGAATTAGATACATTCGAAGTAACAAGCAAAACTACGCAGTCTATCATAACCAATATTCAAATTATTTTCATCAATTAAATTATCATAATAAATTAAACTAATTCTATGAATAGCATTATCTAAAAACTTTAAGTTATATTTTTCTTTTTCATCTCCAAACATTATATTTGGTGCATCATCAACACTAATTAAATAATCAAAACACTGAAGCAGTTATCAAACAAAATAAAATACATCAAAATAATACTTAAAATATCAAATTTATCCAAAACTTAAAAAATAATAACCCACAAAAATATATTATATTAATTTTGTTTGTGTGAAAAAATGGCTATTTTAAGTGATAAAACCATAAAAGAATATCTCGAAGAAGGCAAAATTGTAATTGATCCTTTGAAGGATGAACAGCAAATCCAACCTTCATCAGTAGATATGCGATTGGGTGATGAGTTTAAAGTCTTTAAGGTAATTAGAAAACCTTATATTGATCCGAAAGACGAAGAAGATATTGCAGAATACATGGAATCCAGTACAGTTCCTGAAGGTGAAGCATTTATAATCCACCCAAATGAATTTGCACTAGCTACAACACAGGAATATGTTAAAGTACCTGATGATTTAGTAGCTAGAGTTGAAGGCCGTTCCAGTATGGGAAGACTTGGTGTTACAATGCATGTTACAGCAGGATATGTAGATCCTGGCTTTGAAGGTAGAATAACCTTAGAAATATCCAATATCGGAGCCATGCCTGTTGCACTCTATCCTGGTCAAAGAGTATGCCAGCTAGTATTTGAAACTATGACTACTCCTGCCGAGTTACCTTATGGTCATCCGAAAAGAAATAGCAAATATATGAAGCAGTTGAAACCTGAATCTAGCAGAGTTAAACTAGATTATGAATTAAAAAATAATGGAAGTTAATACTTATGAATCATGACAAAATGACAAATATCAGTGCAAAAAGAGGATTTTTATGGCCATCCTTTGAAATATATTCCGGAGTTTCCGGATTTACAGATTATGGACCTCTTGGAGCCAGCTTGAAGAATAATATAATGCAGAAATGGAGAAAACAATATGTTTCTGGAGAAGGGTTTTATGAAATAGAAGGCCCTACTGTAATGCCTAAAGAAGTTTTAAAAGCATCAGGACATGTTGACAACTTTACAGATCCAATGACCAAATGTGAAGAATGCGGAGAAGTATTTAGAGCAGACCACATTATTGAAGAAGTTATTGGTGAAGATGTAGAAAGCCTGGAAAATGAAGAGCTTGACCAGATAGTTATTGACAATGCCATCAAATGTCCGGAATGTGGTGGAAAACTTTCCAATATCTGGAATTACAATTTAATGTTTAAAACCATGATTGGAGCCAAAGGTGACAAAGTAGGTTATATGAGACCTGAAACAGCTCAGGGAATTTTTATATTATTCAAACGTCTTGAAAGATTCTTTAGAGGAAAACTTCCGTTTGGAGTTGTTCAACTTGGAAAAGCATATAGAAATGAAATTTCACCTAGGCAGGGAGTTATTCGTTTAAGGGAATTCACACAAGCAGAAGCTGAAATATTTTTAAATCCTAAAGACAAAAGCACCCCTAAATTTAGCCAGATAGCTGATGAAGTTTTACGCTTAAATTCCCAGGATGTTCAAATAAATAACAGCGAACCTTTAGAGATTACTGCCCGTGAAGCACTTGACAAAGGAATTATAGCTAATGAAATGTTAGTTTATCAGTTATACTTAGCCAGAAAATTTTTAAATGAAATTGGTATTCCTAATGATGTTTTAAGATTCAGACAACACTTACCTGGAGAAATGGCTCATTATGCTCTTGACTGCTGGGATGTTGAAGTTAAAACCGACAAATATGGCTGGGTTGAAATAATCGGAATTGCTGACAGGGGAGATTATGACTTAACATCACACAGCAAATACAGTAATGATGATTTAAATGTATTTATTGAATATGATGAACCTAAAACAGTGAAAAAAACAGTTGTAAAACCTAATTTGTCCAAATTCGGACCTATATTCAAAGGAGATTCCCCTAAGGTAAAACAGGCAATTGAAGAAGCTGATGTAGATGAAATCAAACAGGCAATTGAAAATGATGGAAAATATGTAGTTAGTCTGGATAAGGATTATGAGCTAACTTCCGATTTACTGCTTTTCGAAGATGTTGAAGAAGAAATCTCCGGTGAAAAAATAGTTCCTCATGTTATTGAGCCTTCATTTGGTATTGACCGTATTGTTTATTCTGTTTTATTACATTCATTTAAAGAAACAGACGCAAAAGATTACTTTAAATTTGCACCTTCTGTTGCTCCTGTCCAAGTGGGAATTTATCCTCTTGTAAACAAAGAAGGTCCTCGTGAAATAGCTATTGAAATAACCGACAAATTAAGAGAATCAGGATTTAAAGTTGAATATGATGTAAGTGGAACAATTGGTAAAAGATATGCCAGAGCAGATGAAATTGGTATTCCTCTTGCAATAACTGTTGATTTTGACAGCTTAGAAGATAATAAAATAACTGTAAGAAACAGAGACAGTGAAGCTCAGGAAAGAATAGCTATTGATGAAATAAAAGATTATTTGGAAGAATATTATAAATGAGTAAAAAATACTCATTTATTAATCTTATTTTTAAAGTTTTCAAATAAATTTTCACCCCATTTAATGCATTCCTCTTTTTTAGAAGTTATTATTCTGTTTTGGTCAAAATTTCCGTCTTCCTTAAAAAGGCCAAGAATCATTACTTTATCAGTTACAACCAATAAGAAAGCATTTTCAATATTAAAAGCAGTTAAATCCACATTGTCATTTTTCAGATTTAAGAAATATTCAAAGTTCTCTTTAATGTTTTTGGGAATTATTAATTCAATATGGCTGCCCTCATCAATTAAATCATTTATATATTTATTAAAATCCCCATAGAAAAAGGGAAGAACACATTTTAAACTGGAAGCTTCATTTAACGCATGTTGAATTATATTATATGTTCTATAAACATCCTTTTCATTAGATTCAACTAAAATAGCTCTACCAAGCAGATATAATTGAGCTACTGATTTTTCAGGAATCATATCTACAATATGAGCATCCAGAATATTAAAAAACTTATTAAATAGATTTATTGTATCCTTTAATTCCAAAATATTAGACACATATAGTTCAGTTGTATTTGAGATATGATACAAATTTCCGCTTCTATAAATAAATCCTCCCAGTTCCAGTCCAAACATGTTACTGGATATTGAGCTGTAACTTAATCCTGTAGTTCTATTAATGTCTTTCATGTTCAATGGCTGTTCATATAAAGTTGCCAAAATTTTCAACCTTACTAAAGAGTTTGTTATATATTTAATTTCTTCAGATATTGTTTCATAGTTTTCCATGCATTCTTGATTTTCATTCACAGGTATCACCAAAAAAGTATTACTGGCAAAGGTATTTTTAATACTAAAAAAATATAAAAACTCTCAAAGTGAGCAGATGTGTAAAATAACACATAAGAAAAATATAAAAATAATAACTCTGAGGCATTAATTTTTTTAAGATAGACAACCATAATACTAATCACAAAACAGACATTTTATAAGAAAGTGATTGAAATGATTGACACACATATGCATGGAGATTCAAGAAGTAGTGAAGATTTTGGCGAAATGTATTTATCTGGAATAGATACTGCAATAACTTGTGCTTTCTACCCGTACAAGCTAAATAATGAAAGCACCCTTTTAAATCATTTAGAGAGAATTCTCAACTATGACACCAAAAGAGCTAAAGAATATGGGCTTGATTTAAAAGTCGCTTTAGGAATTCACCCTGCAAACACAAGTGTAAATCCCGATTTAATATATGAAAACATCTACAAATGGATTGAAAACAAACAGATAATAGCTATTGGAGAAATAGGTCTTGAAGATTTAACAGATAGTGAAATAGCCATCTTTAAAAAACAGTTAGATATTGGTGAAGAAACTAAAACAAAAGTTATTGTTCACACACCACGTAAAAATAAAAAAGAAGTTTTAAAAGTTATTCAGGACATTGTACCGCAACATATTGACCCGAAACTAGTCGTTATTGACCATATAAATCAAAATGTAGCTGAAGATGTAATTGACAAAGACTACACATTAGGATTAACAGTACAGCCTCAAAAAATGGACAAAGAAGAAGCAATAGCTATATTGGATGAATACGGATTTGACAAATTCCTTCTAAATAGTGACATCAGCAATAAACCCTCAGATCCTTTGTCCGTTCCAAAAACAGTACGTGAGCTTGAAAAATTAGGATACAAAAAAACAGAAATAGAGAAAGTAGCATTTAAAAATGCTGAAAAATTCTTTAAAATATAAGAATTTTCTTACTTTCTAACTAAACTGACCCCTTTTGGAGCTATAATAATTAAATTTTTATCATTGCAGCGGGAAAGTAAAAGTGCTTCTGCACCATAATTACTTCTCATTTGTTTAATTTTTTCACCGGCAAGTTTGAAATTAGCCGGACTTTCTTTTTCTAAAAAAGATAAATCTAAAATAACAGGATTGCTTTCTTCAAGAACTTGGTCTACAACATAATTAATATCATCAATAGTTTTCGGCCTTATCAGCATTATTTCATAGAAAGACTGTTCCGGAGAAATAGACACATCATCATAATAGCTATGGCTACTTAAATCTGAAGCATTATTATTTGACATTCTAAAGTCACTAGAAGGGGTACTTGGTCTTCTATAATTATTTTGCTGTTTATTATGTAAAGATGTATCTTCTTCAAAACCTAAACTTCTTTTTAAAGCATCAGTGAAACCCATTTAAATTACTCTCCTAAATAATCAAATATCGCATCTAATAATTTTGAAGCACCATTGTTATAAACATCCTCTACAGGCAGGTTATATTTGTGTTCAAAGTATTCAGCATCTAAATCCAATTCAGCATTTTTAAGATTAATTGAAATTCCTACAACTTTTGTAGGTTCAACAGCTTCAATAGCTCTAATTTCTTCTTCAATGCCTCTAGGTTCCCTATATGGATGATTTGGTCTGTGTCCAATAATAACTGCATCAGGAGCAGCGCCAATTAAAATAGCTGCAGATAAACCTCTTGGATGAGGATTTCCCTTTTCGGTTAAACTGGACTGACCTTCAATGAAAATAATATCTGGTTTTTTAGTTTCTTCAACATATTTAATTGCAGACAACACTGCTGCAGGAACATCCATAGCTGATAAACTTCCTGCTCTGAAATTAAATTCTGTAGGTTCCTCAAGACCCATTTCATCAGTGGAAATAACTGCTGAAGTTAAGCCTCTTTGAGTAGCTGCAATTCCCAATTTCTTGGAAGTGGTTCTTTTACCGCATTCCTGAGAAGTTCCTCCAACAAAGATTACCGGAGCTTTAGGTTCATATGAGATTTTCGGTAAAACTTCACATGACTTTTCAGGAGCTATTCCAGCTATTTTTTCAACAACATCTAACCTAGGACCTATTTCTTTGATAATTAAATTTTTTGAATCAGCAAATTTTTTTAAAGAAATATTATCTTCAATAGATAATGACCTAAATGAAGTTATGACATTTAAACCAGCATCAATAGCCTGAACAGCATATTTAATAGCAGATCCTTCAGCACCAATAGGCAACATAATAACAAGAGAATTTGCAGAAGTTTCGCTTAAACATTCTTCCAAACTACCAGAAACAGTTTGACCGCAAAACTGAGTTCCCTGTTTATTAACATCATCATCTATAAATCCAACTGCCTCAATGCCTTCAAGATTGGAGAATTTTTCACCGCCTCCACCACAACCAACAACGATGAATGGATTCAAATCTTGAAGTTCTTTAACAGAATTTACTGAATACAAAAATATCACTCCTATAACTTATAATTTATAACAACTGTGTAACAAAATAATCTTAATTTTTTATAAAAACTTTATTAAAAAAAAGGTTTTCAAAAAATTATAATCTATTTATTAAATATTAGTTTTCTTATTATTAAAAGATAATGTTTTTATAAATAAAATATGATAATTATTATATAACTATCAAAAAAGATTAGGAGACTACCAACATGAGAAAACCTTATGTTATATTAATTGGAAGTGCCTCTGGAATTGGTAAATCAACAATAGCTGCAGAATTAGCTAAACAATTAAACATAAAACATTTAATAGAAAGTGATTTTATACGTGCTGTAGTTAGGGGAATTATTGGAAAGGAATATGCTCCTGCACTTCACAATTCATCTTATGAAGCATATAAAAGCTTAAGAAACAAGTCAAAATATGATAACTATGATGAGTTGGTATCAGCAGGATTTGACGAACATGCATCTTATGTTATCCCTGCTTTAGAAAAAGTAATTCAAAGGGCAATTACAGATTATGATGACATCATAATTGAAGGAGTGCATTTGGTTCCGGGATTAATTGATATTGAACAATTCTACGAAGATGCAAATATTTATTTCTTCATATTATCATCAGATGAAGAAGCACATAAAGAAAGATTTGTTAAAAGAGCAATTCAAATACACAGAGGTGGAAAACAGCTAGAATTCTTTACAGAAAACAGAATAATCCACAACCACCTAATATCACAGGCTGAAAAATTTAATGCAACAATAGTGAAAACTGAAAATATTAACAATACATTATCCAAACTGCTTAAAACAATAAAACAAACTTGTAAAACCGTGTGCTTAACAAACAGCGTTGATGAATTAGAAGAAGTGGTTGACATCATCATAAAACAGAATAACAGCAGCATAACAAAAATTGTATACAAACTAGGAGGATTTAAAGATTCCCTAGTTAAAACCACCAATATTTCAGATTCCGATGAAGCAACCAAATTTATTAAAAGTATAAATGAAAACAAAGATAAAAAAGAAGATTTAAATAAATTATACGCTCTGTCAAAATACAGAAAATTTACCATCTGTGCACCTGATGATGACAGTTTAAATAATATAATTGAAGAATTAACAAAAAGAGGATTTGTTTATAATGAATGAAACAGAAATTAACGAAATGAGTATTAAATGTCCTGCATGCAACACTGAAAACACAGCCAAATCCATAATGAAAGAAATTGAAATACCACATTTTGGAAAGGTTTTAGAAACAACTATCATTTGTGAATCCTGTGGATTTAAACACAGCGACATTATAGCACTTGAACAGAATGACCCTGCAAAATATATTTTAAAAATAAATAAAGATAATTTATCCACCAGAATTGTCAGATCACAGTCAGCAACTGTGTCCATTCCAGAAATTGGTGTTAAAGTGGAACCCGGTCCAAAATCAGAAGGATATGTAACTAATGTTGAAGGTGTAATCACCCGATTTGAAGATGCAGTAAAACAGGCACTTCATTTATTTAATGACAATACTTCTCAAAAAAATGCACAGCTAGTTTTAAATGATTTGAAAAGTATAGTAAATGGAGAAAAAACAGCTACTTTAATCATTGAAGATCCATTCGGTCAAAGTAATGTTGTAAGTGATGATGTTGAAATATTAGATATTCCTGAAGAGGAATTAAAATTATTAAAAACAGGTTTCAGTATTATTGAAGATAATTAAAAAGGAAGAATTTATTCTTCTTCCTCTGTTTCTTCATCATCATGTGCTAAAAAGCTGCTTAAATCATCTTCTTCAGCAACATCTTTTAATTTTAAAGTTCTTTGAACATCCATAGCTAATGCATTACAGTCTGCTTTAATAGCTTCTAAATGTAATAAAATTCTTTCTTTTTCTTGATTAATCCTTGTAATGTTGGTGTATGGGTAAGTAGATTCCTTAAGCATTTCATACTCAATAGTAGTATAAGGATAATCGTTTAATTGTTTACATACGTTTTTAAGAACTTCACCTAAGAATTTGTTCATTTCTACTTTTACTCTTTCCCTAATCATTTTGTCGTCATCAAGATTTTCTTTCATTAAACGAACAACTTCTGCTTTAGCGAAAGGTAATTTTTCTTCATCTTCTTCTATAAATTCTTCGGTTGTTTCTTCAATCATTTCTTCATCAGACATAATTTCACATCATAATGTTTAATATTGAGTAAAAATAGTAATTTTTGATAAAAAATTATCAATACATCAATATCTAAAGATATATTTGTTAAAAGTCCTATTTAAAAGTATTGATAATTTAAGAATTATGAATTATCTTTTTAATACTTTTATTAAAAAACATTAAAATAATTGATGCAAAAATCAATAATTCCTATAGTTTAAAATTTTTAAAAAATCCTTTTAAAAAAATAAAAAATAGTAGCCGAATAGCTACTTTAAATTATCTTTTCTTTGAAATTTTAATAGGTAAAAATCCGATTGATATCATTGAAACTAAAAGCAGCAGCACAATCGGCAAACCTGTTTTTGGCAATTCAATACTTGTTAAAGACTGCGGATGTGTCAAATTTTCTAATTTTGAAACCATAGACTTTTGAAGTGAATTTTTAGCCAATACTAAAAGATAAGTATCATTTACAGGATTTTCTATTTTTTCTGTTGTGTTTTCACTTACAAAAACACTTGTTCCGTCCTGATTATTGGATTTGTCATAATCAAAAGTATCAGATGAAACAGCAACTTTATTTTCAAATTTACCCCAGACATTTGCAGCAGCATTAATAGTCAGCCTGACTTTTTCACCATAAGCTAATGAATCAATAGTTAAAACATTGTTTGTATTATTGAAATTGCCTTTGGTGCTTTCAAATGAAATTACTTTTAAATTAGGGTTTAATAATTCACTTACCTTAATATTTTCAGCACTATCAGGACCGTTATTTGTAATTTCAATTACATATTCAATTAAATCATTGATGTTAACTTCCTGTTTTGATACTGATTTTTCAATAGACAAATCTGCAGCCGGTTTAACATGAACTGATTTTTCAAAATGGTTGTTAGTTAAATTACTGTCTTTTTCATTGCCTTTGACATTAACAACATTTGTAATGTCTCCTGTTTTTACAATTTTAGAGACAATATTCAATTGCAGCTTTTCACCGGCATTTAAATTACCGACATCCCATATGCCATTTACCGGATTATAAAAACCTTTAGACAGATAAGATGAAATATATTCAACAGACTTTGGAAGCAAATCATCAACTATAACTCCAGTAGCCATATTCGGCCCATTATTTGAAACGATTATTGTCCATTTAATCAAATCATTATAATTGGGATTTGAATTGTTGATTAATTTAATAACTGACAAATCAACTATTTTAACTGCATTAACCGATTCATTATCATGATTATTTGATTCATTCCAATCATATTGTGTGGAATTGACACTGACAAAGTTTAGAATTTTTCCGATTTTATTAACTTTACAATAAATATTTAAAGTTTCATCAGTTTCAGGTGCTAATGAGTCAATCGTCCATATACCCGATTTAACATCATAATTTCCTTTTGTTGAGCTAGACTTTACAAATATCAGCCCGTCATCCAATAAATCATTAACCTGAACAGTTGTAGCTATGTCAGGACCGTTATTTGAAACAACAACTGACCATTTAATTATTTCACCAAAATCCGGAGAAGTATTGTTTACATACTTTTTAACAAAAAGATCAGCACTTTGAGCAACCTCAATACTTTTATTTACAATATTATTAGTCAAATTACAATCATATTCATTTCCTGCAATATCAGCAATATTGACAAGTTTTCCTGTTTTATTAACTAAACAGATTATTGTTAATTCTTTTGTTTGATTATTAAGCAATTTGCCAACATTCCAAGTTCCATTAAATGATTTATCAATACTGATTAATCCTTCAGGCAAAATATCACAAACAACAACACCTGTTGCAGTATCAGGACCATTATTAGTAACTCTTAAAGTCCATTCAACCAATGAATTAAATTTAGGATTAGTATCATTGACTAATTTTTTAATAGCTAAGTCAGCACATACATCAACAGCAATAGACTTATTATCATAGTTATTACTTAAATTCCAATCATATTCCTTTCCAGACACAGAAGCATCATTTGTTATTTTTCCTGTTTTATTAACTAAAGTCACAATATCTATAGAAACGGATTTGCCCCTTTCCAAAGTTCCAATATTCCACAATTCTGATTTTACATCATAATTTCCGGTGCTGGAAAGATAAATCAAATCTTTAGAAAGCAAATCACAAACAACAACATCCGTAGCCTTATCAGGTCCATTATTAGTAACATTTAAAGTCCATTTAACTAAAGAGTTAAAGTTAGGAGTGGTATCATTGACCCCCATTTCAATAGCTAAATCTGCTGATGGATTAACATTAAGACTTGCTGAATCATTATTGTTTTTTAAATTCCAATCGTATTCATTTCCAGACACACTGGCTTCATTTATAAAAGTTCCTGTCTTATTAACTAAAGTTTTTATATTAATTATTTTGGATTCACCAATGTTAAGAGAATCAATATTTAAAATGCCTGTTTTTTTGTCATAGTTTTCATCATCACAGCTTAAAATAATTAAACCTTCAGAAATTAAGTCTTTTAATCTGATTCCAGTTCCAATATTGGGACCATTATTTGTAATTTTTAATGTCCATATTACTATATCGCCATAATTAACATCAATCCCATTAGAACTTTTATTTAGTTGAAGATCTGCTTTAGAAAAAACACTAAAATAAGTAACATTTGCAATATATTTGTAGTAAGTGTCCTCGAAATGGGTTGCACTAACCTTATATCTGCCGGGTTTTAAATTTTTTAAGATATTTGAAACCTGCCCTTTAAAATCAGATTTTAAAGTTTTATTAAATGCTACAGACCCATCTTCATGAGTTACAGTTAATAAAATATCCATATTGTATTCTCTGCTGTCCTGATATAATTTTCCATTATCTACAGCTCCCAAAATAGGAGTTTCACCATTTACTTTAATTTTATCTTGTTTTGCATTATTATAAATTGCATTTGAAACAAACAAATCATTATATTTAGCTATATTATTTCCACCAAATATAGTAGCTGAAACTTCACAATCATCACCATAATAAATATTTTTAGCACAAATCGGCAATGCATAAACCCATGCTTGATTTTCTGCCATTGCATTATCTGAAATAACACAGTTCAAACCGGATTTGTCATAGTAAATAGCACTCCCATTTCTCGCTATATTATTATTGAATATATTTTTATTAATAGTAGCTGAAGAACTGTTTACATAAATAGCTCCTCCCAAACCGTCATCTAATTTTTTAGCATCCGGAATAGCTTCATTAGCTATAAATGAAGAATCTACAATAGTTGTTTTATCTCCATTACTATAAATCGCACCTCCATTTACATTAGCTATGTTTTTATTAAACTCAACATCATCAACAGTGACTGTTTTAGCTATAATATTAATTGCACCGCCATTTATTGCTGCAATATTTTTATTAAATATGGATTTATGAATTTCAATATTTTTACCTTTTAATTGAACAGCACCTCCATAAGGAGCATTATTCTGCTCAAAGTTACAATTGACTACTATCAACTCCATATCCCCATCAATATAACCTGTACTTAATGCACCACCATAAAGTTTTGCAGAGTTGTTTATGAATACACAATCCTCAATACTACCTGATGCATGGTAAGTTAAGGCTCCTCCCTGACCTGCAGAGTTATTGATAAATTTACAATTTTGATAAATTATTCCTGCCCTAACACATCCTGCACCACCATGAGAATTATTTAAATTCCTACCAATAGCCCCATTGTTAATAAAACTACAGTTTACAACATAGGAACAAAGATTATATTCATCACGACCAATTTGAATTGCACCACCATATGCTTCATGATTACTTGTTGGTTTGACTTTATTAGACACAAAATTACATCCAATAACTTTAGTATTATTTCCATAAACACCAATAGCCCCGGCAGCTACCTGTGCAAAGTTATTTGTAAAATTACAGTTTTTTATAATTAAATTTTCACCTTCTTCCGGATATTTACCACTATCATTAAAAATGGAACATACATAAATTGCTGCTCCTGCATAGTCTGCATAATTATTTTCAAAAACTGAATCTTTAATAACTACATTCTTACCCAGAACAATCATTGCACCTCCATGACCAGACATTCCATTTACAAATTTTAAATTACTTATTTGGCAATTTGAACCTGTTTTTTGAATTGAAAAAATACATGAAATATTTTTTCCATCTAAAACAGTATCTGAACCGCCTACAATATTGATATTTTTATTTACATAAACATGAGAATCCTTGTTTTGAGCACTATAATAACCATTTAAATGAATTGTTCCACCATTATCTATATCATCAATTGCTTTTTGAATATCACTAAATTTACCTCCATTTAAAGTTATTTCACTACTTCCTACAATATCATTTTGAGAATTTTCCAAATTATCTTTGCATACACTTACTTCCGGAACTTCCGAAGTTTCATTTAAATCAGCACTAAAAGCTGTACCTAAAGCTGCTAAAAATAAAATCATTAAAAGCACAGAAATAAGAAAATGCTTCTGTTTGTTTTTAAACATTATAAATCTCCTATTTTGAGGACATTTTTAACCACCATCAATTAACCTGAATCAGCTATTAATTAGCAATTAAACTTTTTATTTTAGCATAGAACTTGAAAATAACACTTTTTAAATATAAAATTTGAAAATAAACCGAAAATTAATATTTAACTATTAATTTAGTTAACTAAAACCAAATATTTTAAAAACAAATACCTGGCCATAACTTACAAATTTATTTCAATCTGACATTACAAATGTTATTTTTCAAAATAACTGCAATATAGAATTTAAAATAAAAGATAACTGTTTTAAATCCTCAAAAATCTTATTAAACTTCAAATTATTTAAATTTTTTCTAATAAAGAAATAAAAATTAATAAAATCAAAAAATAATCCATTTAAACAATAATTCAATATTGTGCCATGAAAAAATTATTATAGCATAAAAATATTCTTTTTCCATATACTTTTCAAATGCTCACATACAAAAAGAGCAAATAACAACTAAGGATGAAATGATATGTATATGAAAAATGATAAAGAATTGCTAACTGATTTTGCAAAATCCCGAAACCTCAAACAAACAACAATAAATGTATACAAAAGTTATATTAAAACATACACACAATATCAACAAAAATCATTAGTAGACCTCATACAAGAAGCAGAAAAAGAAGAAGAACAAGGCATTCGTTGGAAAAATCGTACATTAAAAAAAAGATTAATGAACTATAGATCATATATTTATGAAAATTACCTTGTTGGATCTGCAAGAATAATGTTCAGTAAAATATTAACCATCTACAAACATTACGATATTGAAATCCACCAACTCCCAACCTATTCTATGAAAAATGTTAATCAAAACAAACCCATCACATTTAAAGATTTACCCGACCATGAAATCATTAAAAAAGCATTAGACATCAGTAACACTCGAATGAGAGCAATAATCCTCTTTATCAGCAGCAGCGGTTGTAGTAGAATAGAAACATTAAATTTCACAATACAAAATTTTATAGATGCCACCAAACAATATCATCAAGAAAATAATATTTACGATGTATTAAATGTACTTAAAGACAAAAAAGATGTAGTTCCTACTTGGGAACTTCGACGTCCTAAAACCAATAAATTTTACACAACCTTTTCATCACCAGAATCTACATCAGAAATAATTAATTATCTTATTTCATCAAATCGTGATTTAAAAAACACTGATAAACTATTTAATTTAACTGAAAACTACACAAGCATATCTTTTGAACAATTAAACAATAAATTAGGATTAGGCAAAAAAGGAACATACATCCGATTTAGACCACACATGCTTCGTAAATTCCATGCAAGCCAATTATTCAACGATAATTGCAGTATCGAATTTGTAGATGCTCTACAAGGCAGAGGTAAAGATGCAACGCACAGTAGTTATTTCATGGAAGATCCTGAAAAACTCCGTGAAGAATATATTAATCATCTTGATTGTTTAATGATTAATTGGAATAATATTACTTACAAATCTCCAGAATATCTGGAGTTAGAAGGTAAATATCAAGAAAAAGAGGTTGAAGTGAAGACTATGAATAATAGACTGTCTGCTATTGAGGAAATGTTGTTTGATGATGGGTTATGTAATGTTTTAGATAAATTCAAAAAAAGATAAAAAAGGAAAATAAATTAATTAAACATTAATCTCACGTATAAATTCTAATAAATTAATACATTTTATCCCTTTTTTTCCACAAACATAAGGAATCTTTCCTTCAGGTTTATTTGTTCTACTCTCTTGAGTAATTACAACAATCTCAGAATCTTCCATTGCACATGCAATTAAATGAGGATCCGCCCAATAATCACCATTAGAATTCATGCCTTTTTCAACAAAAACTTTGAACTCTTCAGAACATAATATCTCTGAAACATTTTCAGATTCTTTTTCTGTTAATTCTCTAAAAAAAGATTTATAATCTGCCCAAAAATCTTGTGAATCTTTTAATTCTTCATAAACTTCCATCACTGAAAATAAGTCGCCATTCTCAAACATTTCATAGACCTTATCATAGATAGGACTAAATACGGGAATATTTTTAGGGTACTGATCTTCTAATTCATTTAATGAAGAAGCATCAATAACATATTTAGTCATCATTCTCCTCCATAAAATGATTCTTGTAATTTAGGAATTTGTTTTTTACCCAAATCTGTAAATTTAGAGAATTCTAAAGAATTTATTATCCCTACTTCATATGCATCCAATATTACTGAATAATATGCCTTGCCATTATATTTAATCATATTATTCAAATAATTACCTCCAGAACCGGAAGATTTTGAAAAAGATTCTTCATAACTATTAATATGCGAAATATAATCCTTTCTGCTAATTTTATTAGCATCCAATAATCTTCTTAAAATTACATGTTCACTAACCCCATAAGAATTATATAATTTTTTTAATGAATTATAAGATAATAAATCAGTTACGCCATTAATAGATATATTTAAATCATGTTCAGGAACTAAAAATTCTCCTGCAACAGCATTACAGAAAATTTCTTCTTTAGTATTTTCATCATCACCACATATTGCACTTTCACCTAATAATAAATGAGTTAACTCATGGAATAATGAAAATATTCTTCCATTAACACTATCTTTACCATTTAATAATATAATTGGAATTTTTTCATGAAAAATACATAATGCCCTCATTTCTTCAAGAAGTACACCTTCAGTTTCAAAAATTAAAACACCCAATTTTTCATTTAGAACTTCTTTCCATTTATTTAAAAAGTTATAATGATTAACCTCTTTGTACCATGATTTTTGGGTAGATAATGAAATATCTAATATTTCCCTAATGTAATTAGAGAATATTTTAGTATCATGTTCCAATTTAGGAACTTTAAATAATAGAATATCTTCATTCAATTCATTTAATAAATCAAGGTAAATTTCTCTTCGTGTTTCAGATTTCCTAATATTATTTATTAAGTTTGGAGAATTAGTTTCATAAATAGAATCTGCAACTAATTTTCTGTAATTTATCATATTAGGTAAATTATCAAAATTAGGGGGGCAGTCCATGAAAAAGAACGCCGTCGGTATGTGATATTTTTTACTAACTTCCCTTAATTGATTCCAAGTAGGAGAATTTTCACCCTTTTCCCATGCTCCATACTTAGATTTAATATCTTTAGGTAACCTTTCTTCATGCCCATGAGTAAAACCAGCATACTCTCTAGCCCATTTCATCATTGCAGAGTTAATTTTTGCTTTAGTTATCATTATAAATCACCACATTACATCAGTAAAAATATTAATATTCTTACTTTTAACACATCTTAAATCCAACATAAAATATATACTTTTATATATTTTTTAATTAATATAAACGTTGTTAAATTATTCTAATAGAAAAAATTTCCTTTTTCATAAAAAGTGGAAGTAATTTAAATAAACCTCCCCAAATGCATCAACAAATCTTATTAATGCTCCGATTTCATCTTTGTATATTACAGTTGCCTCTTCATTATTAATCCATGTTTTACCAATTTCTGCTTTTTTTAATTCATCCCATGAAACATTTTTATAAGTTTCTTTATCGTTTAATGTGAATGCTGGTTGTTCATAAGTTACTGTTTCAGGTGTTACTGTTCCTTTTGGTAGGATATGTTTTACTGTTTCATTTACTGATTTGTAACCGTTTAATGCTTGTATTTCTTTTATTTTATTAATTAAACTTACTTCTAATTTTATTGTGCTTCTTTCCATAATATCATTCTCCTTTTAAAAAAAAATAGCTTTGTCTTTTTAAAGGACAAAGCTTAAAATTGTTAATACAATTGATATTCCACATAATATTATTGGTAGTTTTTTAGGATTGTTTCTTTCAGATATTACTAATATTATGAATAATATGGTTATTATTATATTTACGATGTTTGCTATTGTTAACATTTTTCATCCACCTCTTTTTGGGAAAAAATTTAAATAATAAAAATTTTAAATTTTAAATTTGATGATGGGATTTTTTTATCCCATCAATATTGTGTATATTAATGTTGCAACTTGGACAATTAGTCCAAGCCATGCAACTAACTCTTTTCTATCAATGTTTTCCACCTCCTTGTAGTTCTATTATTATATTGGTTACTATAGTATATAAAAGTTTCTATTTATTACTACTTATTTTTATAAAAAAAATAAGTTTATCAACCATTAGTTGATAAACTTCCAACAGTTCCCAATTATGTTATTATTGTACAAATTCATCGTATACCTTTTCTGATTCATCAACTAAATTAAACTTGTTTCTCAATGAATTAATTACCAATTGCAAATCCATAACTTCATCTATCAAACCATATTCTTCATACAATTTATTACATTCTTGTTGTAAATTATCTAATGTTTCTTTTAAACCTTCTTTCATTTCTGCCATAATTCTCACCCTTTTGTTAAGATTGCAACACTCGGTTGGCTAATTCCTCTCATATAAGATAATTGATTTGACTTACTACGAGTTTCTATATATCCACAATATGCTGGTTTACTGCATCTGTTTCCTAAACTATTTAAAACAGTTACTGTACTTCCATTTACAGATTTAAGCACTTCATAATGTCCCCATTTATTACGGTATAATATGTGACAAAATACAGCTCCTTTTGTTGCATACTGGTTTAATTTATTCCATCTTGCTGAATTAGAACTTCCTAAATCATTGAAGTTTTTCCAAGCAATTTTAATATTTTTTCCATATTTGCGATTAAACCATACAACAGTTGTATTAATACCTTGATGTCCAGTTCCAGCTGTAGTTGTTCCAGCTACACTTGCTATTGTAGATTCTGATACATGAATCCCAGTTAATCTATAAAAACCTTGTTGTAATGAATTACAAGCACAAGTATATGGTGTGCATTGTCCCATACCTGCACAGCCTGAAGTTGTTAAATAATTATATAATTTATTATTGTTTGTAGTATTTTGTACTGATGTATTGCTAGTTAAATATACTATTGCGGGACTCACACCATTTAATACTTCATATGCTGATACTCTGCGACACATATCAACATAAGTATCTTTCATATACTTCTTACCATTTTTATCAACCACATAATTTGGTAAAAAGCTTAAATCTTTATTATCATGTATGGCACATTCCACAAATTCAGTTATAAGACTGTCAGATTGGTAATTTGTACCTCTTTCCTTAATCACACGAATTATTGTACCGTAATCTGCACTACGGTTCATATATCCATATACATTTCTTGTATTGAATTTTTTATTATTATTAACAAGCCAGTAAGCAATTCTATTGCAAATATTACTATAATTTGTATAATTAGTATACTCTCTAGTCATGTTTTACGCTCCTTTAAAAAAAAAATAGTATTTATTCTGTTGCATTTTAAAAAAAATATTTAAAAATAATCCATTCATCATTCAAACAAAAGGTACTGTTATTACACTTTCTTCCCCCCTTCAAATCATTTTTTTAAAGTAGTTTAAAATAAAAATGATGCTAACTTAAAAAAATAAATTAAATATGATAAAAAAAAGATATCCTCATTGAAGAATTATCTTTGTTTTAAAAAAAAATGTAAACTTAAAAAATACAAAATCATTAACCAAGCTGTTTCACTTATAAAATAAATTCAATAGTAAATAGAAAAGAATAACTATCATATTCCACATATTAATTTTTATGAATAAAACTCTAAAATTAAAAAAAATCATTCCTTTAATTCCTTTTATAGTCTTATTTGTAACTTTATTTATAATTCATTTTAGATTAGGATATGTTAATGATGATCTTTATTTTAGAGCATTAATCACAGAAAATGGTTTAAATCAAATTTTAAATCTTGTTCACCACAGATATTATTCATGGAGTTCTAGATTTTTAATAGAATTTGTTTTATTGTTTCTATCTTATCTTCCTATAATCATATGGGTATTTTTAAACAGTTTAGTTCTTGTTATGATGGCTTGGATTATTCCAAGATTTTTCACAAAAGATTCAAATCTAAAAAATAATATAATTTCTGTAATTCTTGTTTCAATATTTTATATCCCTGTATTTGAAGCCATGGGTGATGGGGCTATTGCAATTAGTCTTAATTATCTCTGGCCTTTATTTTTCATATTGGTTCATTTTTATCTAGTTAAATATTACATACTCCAAAATAATGATTATAATAAATCAAAGAATATATTGTTGTATGCTATTTTAATTTTTAGTTTATTTTTTGCTTGTAATCATGAACAGGGATTAATTACCTGTTTCATAATATATGTACTACTTATTGGTTATTGTTATTATTCTTACAAAAAAATTAATAACACATTACTGATTTTATTATTTTTAATTATTTGTTGTGGATTAATTATTTTTTTATGCCCTGGCAACCAATTAAGATTAATTGCTGAAACAAATACTTGGTGGCCCTCATTTGGAGAGTTAAACATTTTTAACAAAATAAATATGGGAGTGAGTTCTTTTTACAGACTTTTTATAAGTGAATCAATTTTAATTTGTTTATTATTCTTATTATCTTTTGGATTATATGTTTATAAAATAAGCAATAATAAATGGAATGCTTTGATTACTTTATTCCCATTTATAATTTGTCTAATAATTAACTTATTATTAATTTTTAATATTATTCCTGAATGGAATTATTTCTTTTTAAGTACAGACTCTTATAGTCTTGTAAGTAATTCCACAAGTTTATTATTTACATTATTTTATATTATTATCACATTTTGTATTTTGTATGGAGTTTATAATATAATAAAATTTAAAAATAAAAAAAATGGATTTTCAACATTACTATTATTGATTATAGGATTTATTGTGAGTATTATTATTGGTTTTACACCAACAATGCTACCTTCAATGCATAGGATGTTTATTTTCCTTTATGGGATATTGCTCATATTAACATACTATTTTCTTATACAAATATTTAAGCAGTAATCCAAACTAAAGTATTAAATACACTACCTGATGTTTTATGAGGATATATTTGAATACTTGATCCCTGTACAGATAACATTATCTCAGATGAATGAGCATAAATTGGATTTGTACCACCAATTGGTTGATATGTAGAAGGAATATTTGTAAATAGGTCATTCCAAGTATAAGCCTTTTTTCCTGAAAAAGCAACATTGAATAAAACACACATCACGATTTTTCCGTATTTGTATAGTTTTGCTCCGTTTGCAAGTGTATGTGTTGATACTGTTAAGTCAGATATTTGAGATGCAGTATGTGTGTGACTACTATTAGCTTTACCATTCAACTTAGTATTCATTTCTGTTTCGGTATAATAACGGTCATCATGGGTGTGATGTTTTGGGGCTTTATTCTCCAATATTGTTGTTACACTTACATTCTGGTCATATGCATAATGTATTTCATCACTGGTATGCTCATGCCCAATATCTGATTTTCCACTTAAAGCATTATTTACAACTTTATTCTGCACAGGATTATTTGATGAACTACTCAATGAACTATCAACAACTGTTTTATTAGCTTCTATAGCAATACCATCAAGTTTAACTTTATCCTCTTTAGACAAAAAACCATTAACACTTACTGTTGCAGTAGTGTGAGTATGATTAGAATCTGATTTATTTTGTAATTTTGTATCTATTTCATTTTTAACATATACTTTTGTTTTTAACCAATCTAATAAATTTGTTTTAAAAGATGCAACCATTATATCATTACCTCCAAAAAGGGGATCTTTGAAAAAAAATAGGTGAAAAAAGTTTTAATGATGAGATAATTAGTTTATAGTTAAACTAAGAGTTCCATCATCCGCTAAATCAAGACTACCGTTGTTTTCAATGTACTCTACTATTTCTGGCATTTTTACAAAACCAGTTAGGTCAATGTCAATTCCTCCAAATTTTTCATAACCTGGAGCATCAGATGCATCATTCCAGAAATATTCGTCATAAGTGTTTTTATTTTTACCATCACCTTTAATGAGATATATGGTTCCAATTGTTCCAGTTGTTGGCAATTCTGCGACTGATGCGACTACTTGAACATTCCATTTTGGAATAGTTGAGTATAGGTCGTATACTGCTTTGGCAGAAGGTATTTGATTATCTGATGAGGTGTTGGTTAATTCTGTGGTTTTTGCACTAGTATTTAATTTAGTGTTTAATCCATCGGTTAATTCTGTTTTTGTCGCATAAGTGTTGTCTGCATTTGTTTTCGCAGTTGCTAATCCATCACTGACTGCTTTAGTGGTTGGATATTTAGTATGGTCTGGTGAAGCAAGACTGGTTACTTTGTTTGCAGATTTCTCGAATCCCCCAGTTGCAGTATCCCAGTCAGTAATGTCGGAATGCTTCATTCCTGTAGGAATGCCTGCTTCTACTTTTTTTATTTCATCGTAGACGGCTTTACCACCAACAACATCATTGTTGGTTAATGTGTCGTTTACTACGGTTTTAATGCTTGTTTTATCAATTTTCCCATCAAGACTGTTTTTTACAAGTTTTTCAGATGCTACTTTAGTATCTGATGCAGTACTAGACCAGGTAGTTATTAAGTTTCCTTTTTCAATAAACCATTCTTTTAATTTAGGTAAAATATTTACAGATATAGTCATAATATAAAAACTCCTTTATTTTTTTTAATTAAATATAAGATAGATTCCCTCATTATCCGAGGTTATTTCTCCATCAACAATACAATCTTTTAATTTATTGTTGATTTCATTGATTTTTTCATCAATTTCTGCTTTTGAATAATAATTCTCAACAGATAGAATAGGTACTCGTTTTTTCACTTCCCCATTACTCAAACATATAATGCTCCCATTATCGTAATTAAAATCATCATATTTCTTAGACAGTTCATTATCAATATAATTTTTAGTATAATAATTATTCAAAATTAAATCCTCAAAAGATAAGATTTTCAAGATTTCTCCTTGACTATAACAATATAATTTGTTATCTTCAAGAACAAGATCATCATATTTTTTTCTTAAGCTTTCAAAAATACTATTAAAAATATTAATATTTTCAGAAATTGGAGTATTGCTTTTTTGAGGTGAAATAGTGTTTGATAATGGTACGATTATATAATTGGTGGTGATACGATCTCCTGCATATATTGCAAGTTTAAAAAAGTCGCCTTCCAGAACATTATCGGGTATTTTGCAGGAATTTTCATCTAAATGTATACGAGTTTTGTTATTCCAACTATCTTTAAAAATAACATATTTTTCACTATTTTCTTCCCATAATTCTCCTGAAAATTTAAAATGTGCTCGTATTATATTTTTAGATTTGTTAACAAGGAATTCATGGTCTGTTCTTTTTAAAGATTGTTGTTGTATTTCAAATTGTAATGCGATCACATTAATCATCCCCCCATCATATTTTCCTATTTTAACTTAATAATAGTGTTTAAATTACTTTTATGATTTTCATGTCTGTTGCAGGATTTAATCCTTCATAACCGCTAATAAATGCTGTGAGAACATAAGTTCCTCGCTCTAACAGAATTCCTAATCTTTCAGATTTTCCATTTTCATTAATTTTACGAATGTAAGGAATACCATTGATTACTAAAACTACTTCTTTATCAGTATAGTTAAAATCAGATTTATCACAATATAACTTTGCATAAATTCCATCGGATTTATAATTTACTTCTATTTTTGTTCCATTTTCACCAGCATTGTCACTCCATCTTCCAATTTTAATTCTCATACTATTTTTTGTATATGCTTCTTGTAATTGTGAACTTGATGATTCAATAGTTGAGAGTCTATTATTAAGTAATTGTCCTTGATATGCTGATAAAGCTTCTCCTTTAACATATGCTTGAGCTGTTAAGTTATCTCTAGTTTTACAGTGCCCATATTCATTTGTACTGCCTAAACCATATTTTTCTGTAGTTCCTACATGATATTTTGGAGCATATTCTGTATGAGTATGTTCTCTTAATGCTACATCACTGCTTTTAAGATTGCTTAATGTTGTTGCATTAATAGCAACATCTTCTTTTGTATTTGCCAATATTTCAATTAAATCTTCTTTTGACAAGTAAACTGAGTTTAAATTATCTATTTTGTCTTTTAAGTTTTGAAAACATTTATCTTCAACTATCACGATTTTTTCTACAATATCTTCAGTGTCATTGTAAATTAAGACATTTGCCCCAATTACTTCACCATTATTATCTTTGTAGTATACTTCTGATTCAATATCCATTTTAATTTCACCTTTTTATGTTTTGTACTCAATATAATTCGGTTTAATGTAACATTGCTTACGAATATTTTCTCTTTTAGCGTAATATCCTATACTTATCCCTGAATCATCAAGGTTTGGTGTATAAACAATTGTAATAATATCATTCAATTTAAGTAATGTTGATTTATCATTATTGTTTATTATGTCAAAGACTAATTCATGAGTATTATAATCGATTGTGAAATCAACATCTTCTATTAGTTCAGTGTTATCTGATGATGGATTTAAAACTACTTTTCTTATAGGGTCTACTGGTGCAGTTCTTAAAGGTATTCTTCTTGATTCTAAATGTGTTTCATTTACTTCAATTGTTTCTTTGAAATAATCTAATATTAATGGCATTTCACTATCATTTAAACGGTCAATAAACAATGGATTATAAACAATATTAAATGTACCTGTAGGCATGTTTTTTAAAACATCATCATAAAATATTAATTCATCATTATCATAATCAACATGATAATCATACCATTCACCGTAAACTACTGTTTCTCCAGTATTTGGTTGTAAGCTACAATTTAACATAGGGTAAGCTGGACTGGAAACAAAATATAATCTGTCAAAGAACCCTTCTTGATAAACTCCAGCATTATCAGTGAATCCTGTAACATATACTTGTTGTTGCTTTAATAATTCAATAATAGATTGATTCTCTTTAAGATAAGCATGAGCTTTATTATTTGAAATGTTTTTAAATTTATCTTCAGATATGCCCTCAATCCAGGTGAAATTTTCAACATCTTTTGGTTCAATGATAATGAAATGTTCGGTTACTTCTTTATCCCTTATTATCTCTGCAGTGCATGTAACTGTTGGTTCAACATTAAATGGTGCATTTACACGACCCCAAATATTAGCTCCAAGCATAGCTGCAGTTTTTGGGTGATAATAATGTGTACGGACATACATCTCATCTGGAATATCAGTACTTAAATAAATAGTAATATTTTCAATTAATGGTGAAGCATTATCCACGGTTGTTTTCAATCTTGCACGGACAAAAACAACATTACGAAGATTGTTACTATCAAAATCAACTTTGTGGCTATCTCCTACAGTAATCCAATCCCTACCATTATTACTGACCTGATATTCACATTGAAGTTTTTGATCATGTACATCACCCGTGTCATCAGCAGAAATGAATATTGATTTAATAGGATTGCTAAAAATAGGTGATAAATATAACCAATAATCTTTATTTTTATCATAACCAGTTTTAAACTCACGAATATGAGCTTGAAATGCGAAGTCTTGTGGAGCATATTTTCCTTGATGATATTCAACATCATCATCTTTCCCATACCTTATCCAGGTCATACCATTGTTGAATGTGTAGAATGCATTTCCATCTGTGTATACATCCGCATGGCAGTGTTTGTTCCAGCCGCCTACCCAGTAGCAGTGACTGTAATGTGATAATGGTGATAATAGGACTATTGCGTATGTTTCACCGGCTTTCACAGTACATGGGTGGTCAAATAATATGCTTGCAATGTCTGGACTACTGTTGTGGAATCTTACTTCCTGTTGAGCCAGTACAGTATATTTGCCATCATAATCGCAGGCTAATTCTTCAGGATATAATACTCCATCTTTATTTATTGTTTTTCTTATTTGTACGATTAAAGGTGATGCAGTATTATATTTATCTTCACCAGCGCTTGCTTTTATATTCAGTACAATGGATTCAAGTAAACCAGTTTTCTTTGCTTTAAATGTTTGTGCTCTCCCAATACTTGGTATTTCATTGTTTAATTGGTTTTCTAACCAGTTAGGTCTTGTTTCATAATGTCTATTTCGGTCAAAACCAGTATACCAATGTTCATTTGCAGTCATATCCCCACCAATAATATTGCCCGATGAATCTTTAACAGCCCAGGGACTGTAATTTCTTGTGGATTTATCAATAGTGGAATTAACTAGTTGTGGAACTTTTGCTTGATGTATAATTTTACCATCTTGTTCTATAGCTTCAATTAAACAAGTTGTTTTACTTAAATCAATAAGGCTGTCATCTTCAAAGTTTACTTGCACTTCTTTATCAGTAGCAGTATCAAAAATCACATTATTATCAGATGTGATTTTATAACCATAACTATTACTTTTATCAACAGGGATTGGTGTGAATCTTTTTCTAATAGCTGCTGGAGTGAGATATTCGATTTTTTCAAGGTTTTGTTTTAACCATTCATCATTTTTACATATTTGACGCAACATTTGCACAGTTACTTCTCTTTGTTCATCAAAACTCATTAAACCAAGATTCTTGTAAATTGGTGGACATTCTTTCATATATTATCAACTCTCTTATTTTGTTTGAACAATTATTTCATTATCTCCAGGTGTTTCATTATTTGTAGGATGTATGTACAAGTTTTTACTATTTGCACTATAATAATAAGTTCCTGGATTTCCGGTTAATTCTTCAACACTATCTTTTTTAGCATATCCATTTCCAGAATTTGCTTCAACTACTCCGACTACAGCAGTAGGTTCGTAAATATAGAATATTTGGGAGTTTGCTTTTGTAGGCATCCAATTTCCTCTTATTCCTCCAGTTACTAAGTTAAAATCATATGTTAAATGAATATTACTTATAGTATCATTCTGCAATACTGATTCTGAAATTTTTTCATAGATATCATGGCTTATTAATATGTTACCATTGCTTACACCAATTTCTGAAGTGTTTAATACTTCTGAAGCATTGAAATTTGCAGTTAATCTTAATCTTTTATTTGCTAAATCTACTGCAGTATTGCATTCTTTAGTTATACTTAATTTACCTAATTTAGTATCTGTTTTTCTCGGCCTTCCAGTTCCTTTTCCTAATACAATAGATGTTACTGGTTCAAACTCGTTGTTAATCCACCTGTTCATGAAAAAGGATTCGCCCAATAAAGTTATTAGGTTATGCCCTTCTAAAATTACTTTATTTTTTTGTGTGAAGCAATATTTGCCTTGTATACTTATCATTTTATCACAACTTCAATTAACTTATCATCAACTGTTAATTGCATACTTGTATGCATTATAACTTGATGAGAACATTTTTTTAAATCTGTTTCTAAATTTAAATGGATTATTTTTGATAAAGGCATGCATTGTTGTAATCGTTTACTTAAGTTACTTGCATCTTCCATACGGATATTTGCAGGTATGCTTGTATAATCAAAAATCAAGTCATAGTCTGAGGGTGTGTAGTTGTATTTGCTTCTTGCATATTTACAATTATTATTAATCATACTTTTTATTCCTCTGTTCGTTTATCACGAATTAACTGATCAATACTATTAGTTGTGTTAATCCACACTTCATCATCATCACTAGTTGGTGCAGTATCATCATTTTCAGCATCTGTAATATATAACGTGTGTTCACCAGTATTATCAAGTGTTACAAATACATCATCAACATTATATTCTGTAAAGTCTTCAGGTAATGTTTCCACAAAATAGAAACCATTATTTAATGTGGTTGCACCATCTACAAGTTCACGAGTAATATTTTCAACAATTACTTGAATATTTCTACTTATAGTATTAATATAAGTATTACCTTCAACATTAATTTCAAGAGTATTTGTTCCTGTTGTTGCTGATGTGAAACTTAACACGCCATCTGCAGTATTATCCGCCTCAAAGGCAATAAATGCTTCATCAATCTCACTATCATCATTGTTTAATGTTACTCTTAATTGTTCGCCAGTTATTTTAGTATCAGTATCCATTTTAACTTTAAAAGGAATTTGTAAATCTTTATTAACTCCTGTATAGAATAAATCAGTTTTTAAAATCAGTTCAGGAGTGGTTTTCACAACATTTCGGGTTATATTTTCTGATGTGGAATTACAAAACAATTCTGTTTCATCATGCACTACCTGATAATTATCAGAACCAATAATCTCCCCACTATTAACTGTGAAAGTAAACAATCCTTCTTTATCAACAGTTGTTTCATTAATAACCGTCCCATTTTTAAGTAATTGTACTTTCTCACCAGTTAAACTATTTTTACTCTTATTACTGTTCAAAGTATCCTCTTCAACACAACTACTATCCTTATATTGTGTAGTGTATTCATCAGGAGATTCCCCATCACTTTTCACCAAATGCCCCACTATCCTATAATCATGTAACACAATCCACTCATCAACAACTGCACTATCTAAAACAATACTTGTACTAATTAAACAGAATTTACCAGCCACACGAACATTTAAAGGATAATTAAGATTATTATTATTTTTAAATACAGTATAACCAGCATGCATTTTACAACACTTTGATTTTAAGTCAATGTTTTGTAATGTTAATTGTGTATCTTGACTTATGCGGAAAAAAGTAAAGTTATCGCAAAGAAGTGTTGGTGTAAATTGTGGACATGCTAATATTGTAGTGTTTTGAGTGATTAAAGCCGTGTTTAAATGATGTTCGCCATCAAGTAAAGAAATAATATTTTTTTCTCCTTCAACCATATTTAAAGCTTTATTCACAGTTTTAAATGCAGTTTCTTTAGTTACCCCATCATTATCATCATTTCCATCTTCCGATACATAGTAATCTGCATGATTACAACCTATTACATGTATAAGTATTTCTTCAGATATCAAATCATCAGGATTAGCTTTAAATTTTCCGTTATTTTCCAATATGTCTTGTTGTGCTTCTTCAATTGTGGAAAAGCATTTGAAAATAAACAGTGTGTCTTCTTCGTTTATGTCTTTTGTTGTTAAACTCCATTTTTTCTGTGAATCTAAAATTAAATCAGCTACAACTTCATTATTAATATAAGGTATAATAATCCAAGATTTTTCTGTTTCATCTATAACAGTTTCTTCAATAAGATTATAATTATTAGTATTGTAAACTTCTTCACCCAAACTGTTTAAAACTTTAAAATCAAATACGAACTTTTGTCCTTGAATAGGATTGTTGTTATTAGCATTTGCAAATAAAAATAGGTTTTCTTGTAATCCATTACACCATTTATCTTTATGCTCCCATCGTTGAGGTTTCCAAGTTCTATTATATACTCCGTCTTTAGAATGTCTTGTTATGTCAATCATGCGACATAATAATCGTTCACGGTTTAATAATTGTGCATCTGTTATACTAAATAATTTGAAGATCTCAAGTATAGGCAATGGTGTGTCATTCAAATGTGTTGCATAATACAGTAATCTTTGCATGTAATGATAGTCATCTTCTGTAACCTGATTGTCATAAGCAGGTATTGTGTCTGAGTATTGTGATGTTTTTACTTCATTGTATGTTCTACGAGGACATCTGAAATATTCACCAAATGCATCTAGAGAGTAATCATGGTCATATTCATCACCAACAATAATAGGGTTTTCTGGAAATCCTTTTGTTGTAGTGTATTCATCCCATGTTTCAATTGTTATCGTGTATTTTTCTGTTGGGATTATTGTTTGTGATGTGTTGGAGTGTAAATATTCAAAATGATTAATAAAATCATCATAATTAAATGTTTCAGTATATATGTCTTTGCTTATTTCTTGCATACTTTCATTAATTTTAATAGAACCATCATCTAAAACAACTTCCTGACTAACTAATCCTATATAATGTTCAGTAATACAAACACTTTTCAAATTAGGGAAACTAACAGCAAAATACATATCATAATTATAACCCGAATTTTGTTCCTTCCAAATAAGAACATGTTTCTTTAATTTAGCAGCCAGATAAACATCATATAAATTATTGTATACTTTTTTGAACTCACTATTAAAAACACGTTCAGATTTACTGAAATTACTATCCCAATTCTTATTCAAAAAATAAGGGAATTTACTTAATAATGATTCAAAACTCTTATAAGGCATAAATATCCCTTTTTTTACTCCATTATTATTTGAATATCTCCAGGACTGCATTGTTCTTCATCAGAAATAACAACAGGTCCTGTAGGATATTGGAAATTAATATCCTGTAATTCTGGAACATCCCTATCAATATAAACACTACATTTATGAGGTATGAAATCTTCACCAATTTTTAATAGATCCATATAATCAATTACCGCTTGTTTGATTTTTCCTTGTATTTCTGCTTTTTCATCAAGGCTAAAAGGGTTAACACGGTCTATATCAACATTAGCATTAATATAAATATCAATAGGTTTTAAAACAGGACCCATCAACACAATATCTTCTGTAACTTGAGTAATCTCTTTGGTTAACTCGTCATAAACTCGATTTAATAAAAAACTATCTCCAGGGTCAATTATAATTTTTAAAGTTCCTGTGCCGTCCCAATTAGGGATTAATTTATATCCTTCCACAGCATCAGTACGGCTGAAATAATTCACATATGCCCAGTAATTCCCTTTTTGATTAATTTCAAACCAATGCTGCAATAATTCACGATATTGATTGTCATTATAAACATTTGTACCTCCAGTACTAGGGTTAATGTTAGTGCAACTTATTGAGTCAATATTTTTCAAACTTGATATGATTTTTGTTAATTGGTTTTCATCAACCCCATATTGAGGACCTGCTTTTGTTGCATATGCAAAGACTGTGCAAACAGTTTCCCCTGCTGGAAACTTCAAATCTTCAACAGTTTTATATGTAATTCCGTTAGGGCTAGTTACTTCTATTCCTGCACCTTCAATAGTAAGATTGGAATATACTTTAGGTAATTTAAATGTTATTTCCACACCGGCATATGTTGCTTGTGGTCTAGGACAACCTAATATGTCCCCAATATCATCTAAATCAATTCCTGTTGCATTATTAATTTTAAAAGAGTTATATACTTCAGTCATGTCAGAATATACTTTTTCAAAAACTTCTGAATGAATACTCAATATCATTGCATAGAAATTACTTATATCTTGTTTATTTTCAATATATTTAATAAACTGAGCAGAATGGCTGATTAAACCTTCATTTAATGCATTTTGTAATGCTTCAAAGAATATTTCTTTGTAATATCTTTGTTGGTATGTCATATGCTTACTTCTCCTTCAATAGTTTCATCACTAATACTATTAACACTCCAAGTTACCTTATAATTGTACGGTTCAGAGTATTTTTCAGTTATTTCAATCCAATTAATTTTACGTACACGACGCATATTCCGGAGTACATCTTGAACAAACAATTCTATTTTATATTTCACCATTTCTGATTTATTAGCTTTGATTAATTCATGTATACGGCAACCAAAATCAGAATATAATGGATTATGTTTAAGTTCTTGATATCTTGTCATTATTGCTATGCAAATAGCATTATGTAGACTATCATGCCCCGTAACATTTACAACATCCCCCTCTTGGAATTGCATGTCCCATTCATTCCATTTATTAGGTTTTAATAGGATGTCTTCATGTAATGTTTGGTAGAATCTGTGTCCTTCATCTTCTGTAAAATCATGTAGCAATGTCATAAGTTATTTCCCCTCCCACTTTTAAATAGAATCTAAACTTTTAAATATTACAAAAATATAAGTATAATCAAGAATATTCCTAAAACTGTGTTTATTCTAGTCTTTTTTTTATAAAAAAAGATGCTTCAAATTATCTTTATGGATTCTATAAAGAATTCTTTTAATGCTACGGGGGAGTTGTGTGTACTAACTCTACTACACACAACTTTAGCATTAAAAAAAGAACAATACTTTTTTTAAATTTATAATCATTTTTATATACTTGTTTTAACTAATATTAACTTAAAATAGATACTCCACCAAACTTTAAGGATAATTTGGAGATGATAATTTAACAAGATTAAAATTAGATAAGCCTCCATTATTACTAACTGAATGGAGGAGTAGAGTTCCATGGATTTTTTTGAAATGATAATTCATGTAATCATTATGATTATTGTGGAATTCATTATTAAAAAAGTCATTTAGGCATAACCTAATTGTGATTTGTTGTTGAATGTTTAGTGTAATGAGTACTAATAATGGTTTTTTCTTTTTTTTACTGAACCCCCGTTCAGTTTTTGTGGAGTTCTTTTTCCCATTATTTTTTTTAAACTCATTACACGTTAACTGTTGAACTAAAACCATTCATGGTTAACATTTTTAAAGGTTTTTTTCTTATTGTGTGAGTTCTTCTCGTAACTCCTCTAAGAGTTTATCCACTTCCTCCCTAGTATAATAATCTTTTTCTAATGTTTCTTTAGTAGCTAAATTACTATTGGCATCTTCATATTCATTATTAAAACCAGTTTCTTGCTTTAAACTACTTGTTAAAACTTTAAATCCATCTATACCAAATTGAATATAGTACTCATCTACTGCTCCAACATACGATGGTTTTCATCATCAAAATCGCAAGGCAACATACATTATCCCCCCTCTTTTAAACCTAATTCTTCTTTTAACTCTTTTATTAACTCATCTACTTCAGATTTAGTATAAATTTCATCCTTTGTATAATAATCCTTGTTTGTTAAATTCTCTTCAGTTAAATCACTTGTTTGCACAGTATTTCGTTGTTCAGGAGTCATCCAATCTTTATAAACAATTTTTGGAGTGTTAAAATAAATACCTCCATTATCCCCATTTATTTGAAGACTTGTTGTGTAACCTTGCAGGTATAATGAACCTCCTGTAGCGATAGGTGGTGGAGTGATTTTATCATTTTGGAAATAACTAATAACATAATATTTGTCGTTAATTTTTGCAACAACACACCTTATGTCTTCATAAGGTTTGAAATAAGTTTTTCTTAAAGTTTCATCCCATTCCAACTCTGCGAAAGGAGTGAAGAAAATATTAACAGAACCTTCAGTAGGTCTTGTTAACTTACAAGTAACTGTTTTTTCAGTTAATTTAACTTCTGCTTCTTGTGTTTCATAAAAAAACCTTGTTAACTTCCCCACATGTAATTCATTATCTTTTTGAGTGTTATTTCCAGATAAACTTGTATTGTTTGCTATTGCTTGCGTAGCATTGTTTAATGCTCTCATTAATCTCCCATCAGTTACAGTTATGTTGCTTGACTTCATGTTGTTGCCTCCGTACTTGTTTCTACTGTTCCCTCATCATTGGAGGTTTCTTGTTCTTTCAACTCACCAAAACCTGGAGGATAATCAACAAGAGTTATATTAGTTTTTAATTCACCATCATAAGATTGTGAAACCTTTGTGATATACATGTAATCATCAACATCGAATTCTGGAATATATACTTTAACCCACCAACCTTCACTCCATCCATTTAACCCCACCGTGGTTAATTCTATACTGTGTCCGTTTTCTCTTTTTATTTTTGCCCATTCGCGGTCTGCGAAACTTCTTACTTCTTCAGGAGTTTCACAAGGAACTTCCTCCGTTTTTGTGGTGGATGTAGTGGTGGTTTCAGGTTCAGTTAATGTTGCATCATTAACAATCCCCGTATCAGTAGTTGTTGTGTCTGTTGCAGGAGTTTCATCTGTTTCAACAACTTGTACTTTCTTAACAGCATCTAACTCTTGAGGTTTTTCACCAAAACGCTCAATAAGTTTTTCATTACGATAAACAATATCCTCCATAACCGTAGAATGTACAGTTAACATATTAACCGTGTCTGGATTATAATCTGTAATCTGAACACTATCTTGTTGTATATTCACACCAGATTGTAATGTAACTTCAAAATAAGTTGTTACTCCATCTGTATCTGTAAATCCTTGCAATGCTCCTTTTGCAGGAGGTTTGATTTTATGAATATACATTTTGTTATCTCTAATATAACATTCTGCTTCAGCATCCCAATAAGCGAGCACTTCTTTAATAGCATCTTTAATAGTTGAAGCAGAACCTCCCTCATTTGAGTCATCTCCGCTTTTACCACAAGTACCATTAGCTATCTTTTGCCCTAAATCTTCTGCAGACTTATCACTACAACAAACACTCACATATTGGGAGTATTTTTCACAGAATGTATAAATTGTATGCCCCTCATAATATGATGGCATCCAGCTACGGAAGAAATTACAGTCATGTTCACGAACAAGTTTTTCTGTACGAGCTGCTTGTTCTTTCACATGAGGATTACTTGTCCATCCAGCATAACCAAATATGGCATGTGCATAATTTGTTTTTCCTTCAACACTTTTTACAAATGATGCTAATGTACAACCTGCAGCTCCACCACCTACAATAAAAACAATAGTGTCTCCACTACCTTTACTGTTTCTTAATGCTTCCTTGTTAGGACCTATTCCACCATCTACAGCATTTTTTCCTTTGGATTTAAGAGCAGAGATTACTGCATTGATGTAAGATTGTTCTTTTTTATCTATCTTATCACTACAAACATAATAAGTCATATTCTTACACACCTTTCTTTAGAAGTTAATACTCTCTGATTCCGCCCCATCTTTTGCAAATCCACTTGCAACAGTACCCATACCTCTACTATATCCGAGAGGGTCAAACATTACTCTTTGCCCATCAATATATACTACTGTATAAACATGCCCCGTTACATGGATATAATTTGCTTTTAAACCAGCACATCTTAAAATAACAACTGATAAATGCGCATGGTCACAACAATTAAAAATTCGTGTTCCCATATTTGCTTTAGCAGTACTGTAAATGTTTTGTTCGTTGTAATGGCTGTTTTCATACCTTTTATAAGGGAAATTACTGTTAATCCAATTGTAAATTGATTCTGCTTTTGCTCTTTGTCCTTTTTTACCTTTTGTTAATTGTTTAGCAAACTTACAAGCATCTGCAGGTAAATTACTGTTATCAACACTACTACTTTCTCCATCAGATGAAACATTACTATAATCAATAACTTGATCATCCAAACCTGTGGCATCAACTACAGGTTCTAAACCTGCTGTTTTAATCATTTCTTTTAAGATTTCAGATATTTTCATTTGATTAAAATTAAATTCATACTTCTGTTCTAATAATTTACTCATTCCAGAAATCTTCAAACTCATTCCATTTTCATTAAAAGACTCATCAGTAATAAAACCAGTTAAATTAGGTCGTATAGGTTTATTAAAAGTACGATGTTTACCTAAACTTTCAGCACCTGCATACAAACTTAACCTTACACCTTTATAAAAACGATTTAAATCTTTAATTTCAGGTATGTTAATACTTGCTGAAGTATTAATATCTTCATAATCCAACTCCCATTCAACATGAGTGAATTCCCCATAGTAATATGTTTCTATGATTTTTCCTTGATGTAATGAAAATCCTTTTGTGAAATTATCATCTTCATCATCGTTAGAAGTATTTTCTAATGTTTCTTTTGTTTCATTATCTGTTTTTTCATCAGAACCATTTAAAGGAATGTACTGTTCCCAGTTTTCTTCATCCGTCTTATACACTTCCAACAATACACGATATATTCTGTATTGTTCTACTTCTGTGAAATGATTAATTACCAAGAAAAATACACTCCATTATTTTTTGTTTTTGGCTTCACGAGCAATACGATCCGCTTCAGATTCCAACTTATCTTCAGGTATTATGAAAGTATCATTAGGTATCATACTTTCACCAGTAGGTATTTCTTTAACTGTGATTTCTAATTCAAGATGGTTAGGTGATGCTTCACTTGCAGTTTTCTGTATATGTACTTCAGCATCAAATTTACCTCCCATATAAGGACTTATTACCTCACATGGTTTGCTTACCATGTTTTGGAAGATTGTGTCGTAGGTTTCAGGGTGTCCGTCAGGAATATAAATTGTTGTGGTGAAACTAAATTCTCTTACAACATATTTTCCTCTTGTTACTTTTTCAGTTCCTCCAAGAATGGATTGTCTGTTTAATTCTCTACGATTATATGATTCTTGAGGAGTTATTTCTTCAGGGTAGAATGGGTATCCATCTATTTCAATACTTGCTTCTGCCCCTTCACGAAGGTCACTATACATTCCCATACTATTTATGCCCCTATTCCTTTTATGTTAATATTTGTTACAGCATCTAATCCTTCAAGTGCATTAATCATGATTTGCTTACTTTCACGTGTAGTTAAGTTCCTTGCATCTAATTGTACTGCACCTTCATGAATATGTAATTCAACATTCTGTGTACTTTTACCCCATTGTGCAGTTGAAGTTAATGTTCTCATTCCATGTAATTGTTCAAGATTATAATCAGTAGGAACACTTCCTAAACCAACATTTAAACTTGGATTGCCAAAACCAGTTACAATATTTTGCCCTAATCTTTTAGCACTTGCCACAACATTTTTACCTTCTGATACTATGAAATCATTAATATAATTCATTTCATCATAAGTAGCCCATGCCATAGCCCCAGGTGAACCTGTTTCAATACCTCTTTTAAATTCAGCTACAACATCTTGTGCTCCATTACGGGCTGCAGTTTTAGCTGCACTTATCCCATTGTTTACGGCTTGTGTTACATAACTCATTTCTTGTTTCATTGCTTGAGCCATTTTCAAGTTTTGTTTGAATCCTTGTGTTACTGCTCGACCTACTTTTGCCCCTCCACTTCTTCCAGTTCCTACGGCACTGTTTGTTGCTGAGGCTACACGAGCGATAGTGATGCTGGATAATGGTGCTAATCCAGTATTCACACCATTTACAATTGATAATCCTATGTTTGCTCCTGCACTATAGAATCCTCCACTCATTGCATATAAAGTGGTTTTTAATTGATTTAAAGCATTTGTAACACTTGTCAACAATGCTCCAATACCCCCATTTAATGTTGTTCCTGCAAGACTGTTTAACTGCATTATCGCAGTTTTAATCGCAGTTACGGCTAACATGATATTCGCAGAAGTGGCAGTTACTACTGGTATGGTATTTAGGTTAGTTGCTGCAGTTGCTACTTGTCTTGCACTTGTACTTACACGATTTAAGGTTTCACCAATATTTTCAGGTATTGTACTGATACCTGCTAAACTTGCAATATGTGTTGCTGCATTACTTATTGCATATCTTGCTTGTGCAACTTTAGTATTAATTGCTCCTGCGTTTACTTCACTATTTGCAATACTTGTTAATGGTTTTAAAGTGTTAATCAAAGTTGCAGCTGTACTGCCTACTTTAGATAATTTTGTAGGAATATCATCAGGTATTGTGCTAATGCCGGATAAACTTGCGAGATGTATTGCACTATTACTTATCGCATATCTTGCTTGTGCAACTTTACTTGCAATACTTGCACTATTCACATTCATATTCTGAATATTTGTTAAAGGTTTTAATGTATTGATTACAGTTGCAGTTGTACTTCCTATTTTGGACAATTTTGTTTTAATACCATCAGGAATATCAGGTAAATCATTTAAACCTTGTAATTGTTTTGCAGCATCAGTTAAAGCAGATTTAGCTGCACGAATACTTTCACCAAGTTGTAATTTTTTAAGGATTGTTCCTAATGCACCATTATCTCCACCCATACTGCTTGATAAACTGTTTAAACTTTTCAATGAATCGGCAACATTTTTAATTCCATCTGAAACTTTTTTAAGTTTCTCACCTGCGGATTGGTCAATATCAGGCAGGCTACTGAATTGGTTAATAACTGGTGCTGCTTTAATGATTTCATCTTTAGCATCTTCCAAGTGACTTGTGATTGTTCCAAATGCTCCTCCAAGGTTTACAATGTTTCCCATGTTAATGTCCCAATTAACATCAGATAATGCTCCCATTGCTTTTCCTACATTTGCTAAAGATGATGTTACAGCTTCTAATTTGCTTGCCACACCATCATCAATAGTGTCCAAGTCACTCATACTGTTGATTTGTTTAGCTGATTCTGTTAATTCTTTTTTAGCTATTGCAAGGTTCTGTGATAATGTTCCTAAATAACCATTTAAGGTTAGTACACTTCCTGCTAATACTGATACTCCAACACTTTCAAGACTCCACATTGCTTTAGCAACTGCTCCAAGACTTGTGCTTAATGCTTGAAGATTACTTGGAACATTTTCAGGAATAGTTATGTCTGCGAATCCTTTAACCAATGTTGCAGTTTTCTTCAACTCATCAACAGCAACTTTAATTGGATCGTTGAATAGCATTATTGCAGATATTCCTTGGTAAACCATTGTTAACCATGAAGTTGCTACTACTGCCGCCATCGCTTTACATAATTCCCATATTGCAACACCTATTTGTTTCAAACCATTAATATCCCCACTTAAATCCAATTTATCGAAGTTTAATGCTTTAAATACTTCTGCTAATGCTCTGATAAAGATTAATGCTTCTGCAGCTAATGCAACAACTACTGGAATCATTATTGCCACTACTGCTGCAATAGTTAATAATGGTGCTAACATTGAGGATATGCTTGCTCCCAATCCTGATAATCCTGCACTTGCTACTGTTGCTTCAGTTGCTCCGGCCGCAGCTTCTGCACCAACTCCCGCCGGTATCATACCTGCAACTTCACCCAAACCTTCCATTGCTTGTCCAGATTTTTTCATGCCTTTACTTTTATCTGCTACAATATCAACACCATCAATAGCAGTATCTAATGCATCTGAAATTTCTTCCTGACTTTTAGAATAATTTTTTATCTTATTAACAATGCTGGAATCCCAACCATCACTAAATTGGCCTTTTATCCCTTCAGGACTTTTAAACAAATCTTTTGAGTATACTTTGTTGGAAGTGTTTTGTACTTTGTTTCCTAATTCTCCATTTTTTTCCAAATCCTTTAATAAGGTTCCTGCTTCTTCACGATATTTATCGTTATCCTTTTTCAATGCATCAAATGCACTTAATCCTGCTTCCGCACCTGTGGCTCCGATACTGGCTTTACTTTCTGTTACTCCACCAGCCACTTGTGCTCCTCCTGCAGCAATATCTGACACATTACTAACAGTATTGGTTGCATCAGCAACACCTTCAACAGCTGCTTCTGTTCCTTTAACTGCAGATGTCACAGACTTCCAAACACTTTTAAGCTTTCCAACACCTTCTTGTAAATTTTTAACACCATTAGCCATATTAGTAATGGTTTGACCCCATGTACTTGCAGTATCAACCACAGCAGTAGCTCCAAGCATACCTGCGAACAAACCTCCACCAGTAGCTTTGTTCAAATCAATTAATGCTCTTTTAGCATCTTTAATTCCAGGTAGGAATTCATTACCTAATTTTTTACCAGCACTACTGAACTGTTTCTCCAATTGCTTGTCTAAACCTTCATTAGTTTCCATTAACTCTTTAGTATCACCAGTTAATTGTTGTACTGCTGCCATATAACCTTCAATATCGTTTTCATCACCATCCCATAAACCAGTACTTTTTAAAGCATCCACAGTGATTCCATATTGGTCAAGACTTGCACAAGCTCCTTTAATACCTTTACTTAAATCCATCATTGCGGTTTCTGCTAACTCAGTACTTCCAGTTTGTGCTAAAACTTTTGCACCAAAACCAGCCATTGCTTCTGTAGCATCATAAATCTGTTGGTCTGTTGCACCTGTCGCGGTTTTGAAAGCATTCATTGCAGGAATTAAACTTTGCATACTAACAAGACTACTGTTAGTAACATCATCAACATGCTGATTTAATTTACTTGCAGCCTCACTCGTACTACTCATCATTTTCAATAGTACACTATTTGTTTCTGCTTTACTACTTGTTCCGAAGATGTTGTCCATTGCGGTTTTCCCACCATTTACTTTAGACACCATACTGTCTAAACCAGAACTTACTTGTAGTAAACCAGAGTTAATATCGTTTCCTGCAGTTAAAGCACGACTACCCATGCTTTGAACATTTTTATCTATATTTTTTGCAACATTACTTACTTCATCTTTCCCAAAAAATGTTAGCATTATTTCTTCAGCAGTAGCCATACTTTTTTTACCACCTATTATTTTTTCTTCTTTGCTTGTTTAATTCTCTGATTTGCTCTTGCTCGTGTCTTATTTCCATACCATACTTCCGCATTAACATCATAATATCTAAATCATTCCTTTTATAAATCACTTCACTGATAGGAATGCTTAAATGTTTACTAACACGGAAATAAACTTCACCGATAAAACTATCTAACAGGTGGAAATAATTCTTCCGTGAAAGTATCATTTAATTTTAACCTGCCACGGACTTCATGGAATAAACTTGTTTTAGTATCTAAATCTATTTGCTCCCAGAATTGGAGGTTTTCTTCGAAAGTTTTTTCGGGATCATCTACGAATTCCATACGGTCTGCGAGAAATTCATTGATGATTTTTAAATTGTTATCTAAATCATAAGCTTTTTCCATGATTTTATCTGATAATGCCTGATACATTTTATGTTCTTCAGGACTCATTGGTTGTTTTGTTTCTGCTTTTGCGATTAATTTTTTCTCATCACGGTTTAAATCACGGAATAATCCCATTTGTGTACCCATTCCTTCAAGGTATTGTTTGTCAGTGTAAGGTTTTATCCTCATTTGTAATAGGAATCTTTGACCGTTTATATAGTAATTCATGTCTATACGATATTGTGATTTGTCATGTATTAATTCAAGTAGTTGTGATTGTGTTTTCACGATTTGTTGTGTTGCTTCAATGTTTTGTTCCGCTACTTCCGTGTTGTATTTTTTGAAGTATGGTCTGTAATCGTGTAATAATTGTTTTAATTCTTTTTGTTCTTGTTCGGTTAATGTTTCATGATTAACACATTTATCCACTAATATTTGCTCGTGTTCTGTTAAATAATCATAAGGTAATTCTTTGCATTCGTTTGGGAATTTAACATCCCATAAAAATTTGGTTGTTTGTTCACTAACCATGATAAATCTCCTTTTTTTCTCAAATTTTTTTTATGAAATTGTTATGTTTAGGAATCGAACCTATATTAAATACACCCGTACCATAACTAAAAAAAAATATGGATAAGAATTATTTCTTATCCTTAACACTTAATGCCACACCAGATACATCAATACTCATCCCTTCATCTTCCTGTGTAGGTGTGCAGGAATCAATACGACAATGTAACAAGGTGAACAATTCTTTATAATCCCCATCATCATTAAAATTAAAAACTCCAATAGGGAAGTTTCTCCTGTTTCTTTGATAATCCCTCAACATACTGAAGAATTCAGGGGAAACACCATTAGCTTCCCATTTATACTCGTTTTTACCTCCTTTGTAACCTACAGGGTCACGACTGTTAGTGGCTGAACGAGTTTCAGATTCACTACTGAATTCCACATTAAAATCTTCACAAACAATAACCTCTTTATCTAATCTTAATTCACCAAGGTCATATGTGTTATCATCAGGATTTACTGTTATACTCATACTTAATTACCTCCTACGGTTGCGTTAGGTGATTCAATGTACATGCTAAAACCAATAAGTAAAGTACTGTTTACAGGTACTGCTACACCTTCACATTTAAGGTCATATGGGTTGATTTCAGATTCAACTACTTTAATTTCCGTACCATTCATCATATACCCATCACTTATCTTCCTATCAACTATCACATCAATATCTGATTGAAGATAGCTGAGATTAGTTTCAGTTTCATTTCTTTTAAGTTGCACATATAATGCATCATAAACTTCTCTTACAAGTTGATCAACATTTCTACGTGCATGAATCAATGAATCATTAGGACGATTATCTGGAGTAGTTGCAAAAGCTGTGGACACTGCAAGGTTAATTCTTGGGTGTATTTCAGATGCTGCTAATTCATCATTGATAAAAGTGATTCCTGCGGCTTGTAACTCATCACATTCTTCACGAGTTCTATTACTATATTTTCCAGGAGTGACAGTTCTAAAATCAGTGTATCCTGGTTCTTCATAATATGGGGTGATGCAAACTTTAGCTACATTTTTCCCAAAATCTTCAGCAGGCATTAATACGGCCCTAGTATTTTGAATGTAGTTTTCTTGACTATCATCAGTATATATTTTTAATTCTTCATCATTTGCACCAATAACTGTGAAATATGCTATTCTTGGGTTTCCATGTTCTGAATCTTGTTTAATGAGTTCTATTGCAGAATTCATAATACTGATTATGTCTTTTGCAGTATCTTCTTTTTTGAAACCAACATAAGATTCTACTTGTATTTCTCTTTTCTTTTTAGCTTCATTCATTGCATCTAACCAAGGTTTTGGTGTGCTTACTTCTGCAGCTCCCAAATCAATAATGTAAATATATGGTACAGTTATATCATCACTATTGGATTTTTTTATTTCTTTAAAAAAGTCATTGACTGTAATTAATAATTGATTGTTTTCTAAGTCAGTACCAATACCTCCATTTTCTACAGTTTTGTAGACCTGTTGGAAGTTTTTAAATTTCTGTATACCAGTTTTAGGTGTGGCATTACCAGTTATTCCAATGAAACATGGTATTTCTGCACCTACTCCAGATAATATTGGGTTACTGTCAGATTCAAAGTATCTTACTTTTGGAGTTTCATTTATGCTCATAGTTTCTATTCTCCAATATAATTTTTAATTATTTTATTCAATTCATCAGTGGTGATTGATGGTTTAATGTTTTCAACACCATAGATAGTTTCTTCTTGTTTGTACTGATTGTATAATCCTGCTTGAGTTAAAGCACCCATAATAATATAATTACGGGTTGGATTTTTTTGTACTGCTTCGTACAAGATTTCTTTAGGTGTAGCAGTACTAGTTTTATTATTTTTATTTTTTGATTCGTTTTTAATTGTCATAATAATTCCTCATCAATTTCTAATTGAGTATATACTTCTCCACCAATCTTATAATAAGAATAGTAATTCATTTTTAACTTTAAAATTGAACGTAATACTGGTTCATGAATGTTTAATTCATCTAAATCCGTTATACTGTTGATGGAAAAAGTGTTTTTAATAATATGATAATGCTTAAAAAAAGAAGTGTAAATATCAAGATTAGGACATTGGTTTTTATGTGCTCTATGCTTATTTTCAGTTAATGCTCTACAAGTATCATTTAAAACCTCACAAGATTTATCCTGCATATTATAATTTTTGCAAGTTGAATAATGATTAGCTTCAGCTTGCAATATCCTGTTTTGTACTTGTTGTATAATGCTAATTCTTTGTTTATTTGAGTTACACCAAATATTAATCCACACATCTGTTTGATATTGTTTCTGGATATGTTGAATGTTGTCTATTTCAACATATCTTCTTTTAACAAATGTTTCATCAGCTGTTTGTATGGTGATGCATGGTGTGGAATCTATTTCAGCATAACCTTTTATTATAGGTACAATCGACTCATATTGTATTTGCTTGTTTAATAAGTTATAAAAAGCATTTTCCATTAAAGTCATTTTAACAATCCTGCTTTATTTAATTCTTCATGAAAATATTGTTTAAATAATGGTGCGACCTGATTAACTGTACGAGTTACAAAAGGATTTGCAGGCATTTTACAAGTACCCCACTGGACATAAACCCAGTACGGTGCTTTAGAATGCAACTCCCCTTTTAAAGGGTTAGGTTTATTTTTACTAATTCCTCTTTGAAGATTACCAGTTGGTTTATAACCAGTAGTGGACCTGGAATGTCCAGGTCTTGGAACTTCTCGTTTAATAATTGTTTCTGCATCATGCAAACCATGGTCTAAAGTATTTTCTAAAGGTTGTTGGAAACCTTTACCTTTCAAACCTAATTTTTGATAGTATGATGGATTAAAACTAATATCCATTCCAAATAGCATATTTACACACTTCATTTTTTCCTTAATTTCCTTATCACAACTTTTTTAAAGTTAAGAATGTGATTCCATTCCTCAATACTACCTATTACTTCGTAACATTCATTATGTATTAAGAGATGGTCTGTATCATTTAATTGTGAGTGAATAGAAGTATACAAGTTATAAGTATCCTGCAGTATTTTACCGAATATCTGCATACTTGATTCATTAGATAATGGTTGTATATCCGCTTCTATGCTTTTGTGGAAAACATATTCTTTATCTCCATATTCATCTAAACCTTTGTAAGTGTAGATGTCTACATCTGTATTTTTGAAAAAAGGAATCATAGTCTTAGAGCATCCTTATGTATGTTGAGTAACGATTGTTTAAATCGTTTAATGTTTTTTGTATTAAAGCTCCTTTGCCAATACTGGTATCATAACTTATTGTTATGTCTCCTTCTTTAATGCTTGATGTGTTTTTATCCCAGCTATTGTCTAAATTGTATTCTAACATGTTGATGATTAAAGGTACTATGTGTGTTGAGTATTCTTGTGTAGTTAATCCTGCACTATATTCTAACCTTAAAAAACCATTGTAAGTTCTATTAAAATATAATATACCATCATCATAATCAATATTATAATCCTTATCTTCAATTAAAATAGAATCCCCTATTTTTAAAGAATGAATTTCATCAATGGGAAACATGTCTACTAATAATTTATCATCATTGAAACCATTTTCAACTTGAGTAAAACTAACAGGTTCAATAGGAACATCTAAACCTTGATTAATCTGACTTTTAACAATCTCCAAAAGCAATTGGAACTCATCATCAGACAATTCAAAACCATCCTTTTTTAATATTTGTTGAATATCTGTTTCATCAATCATAAAAATAAACTCACATCAAAAATTAAAAAAAATAGAATAAAAACAAATTTTTATCCTTTAGTTAAAACAACACTAACTGTATCATTCGCGGAAACTGTAATACTAGAAGAATAATCATTATACCCTGTTTTAGAAACAACTACAGTTTGTTCACCTTTAGCCACACCTTTAATAGTGCAACCTCCAGCACTACCAGTAGTACCTGTCTTATTATCCACAGTTACACTAGCCCCTTCAACAGCCCCATCTGCATCAGTCACATTAAATGTTAAATCAAATGTTTCAGGATCTCCTCCAGGATTAGGGAGAATCTGAAGCAGCACCAATTCCAGTAATCAAACCATCTTTAAACTCACCATTAGTCAACATAGTTAAAAATGCAGCTACAACATTCTTATAAGCTAACTTATTAACTGGTAAATCAGTAATGAGTGTAGGAGGCATTAATCTTCTTACTTCTATACTAGTAGAATCAAGAATAGCTAATTTATCACCTTTAGCAGTATCCCAGTTCCTATCAATAAGAATTGGTAATTCAGTACCCATCATGGATTCATAAGTTACTATACGGTGTCCTAAACCGATGTCTACTTTGTCATTGTATCTTCTATAAGGTGCAACTAATGCTTTTAATTGTTTAGCAACACCATAACTACAGACAATTACATCAGGATTACTGTTATCATTGTTTAAATCTTCAAGCATATCATCAATGATATCTTCAGTAATAGGTGCTCCTTTAAGGTCTTCTGTGTGAGTTTTAATAGTTGAAGAAATACCTTTGAAATCTTTACTAGTACTATCACCGGTTCCTTCAAGGATTGCACGGTCTGTTTTATTATTCACATCAATGAATTTCTTTTCTTGTCTACGAGCAAGAAGATCAACATAAGTATTACCCATTTGTGCCATCATTGACACTTCGATAGGTGCAACTAATGCTTTCATTTTGTCAGTTACATCTTTGATTTTCTCCACATTTGCGTCAGGGATATCATCTAATTCTCCAATCCATTTAACATCATCTGCTTCTGCTTGTTCTTCAAAGTAACCTACTAATGCTGCTTTGTTATCGAATACTTGTCCTTTACTTTCTAAGTATCTGAGTAATGGTGCGTTTTCAAAGGTTTTAGTTTGCAATACTGGAGAGTATTCTAATTGCATTGCGTTAGGATAATCGCTAACTTGTTGGAATGTTTTTTTCAATTCAGCAATTTCTGCACTGTTAGTTGCTACTTTACTGATTATATCATCTAAATTATTCATATTAAACTACTTCCTCTTCTTTTTGTTTATAAATTGTTGATTACAGCATCAATTAAAGGATTGTTATTCCTTTGTTTTCTCATTAACATTTCCGCGGTTTCAGTTGTGCTGAAAACATTTTTTTGTATAGTTGGTTCATTTTTAGACTCATTGTTTTTTTCTAATTTAACATGAGGTTCAGGTGCACGACCTTCATTTAAGTTTTTAAAGAATTTATCTTCAAAATCACCAAATGTATCTGTGATAGATTTACTAATCATTTCTTGGATTTGTTCAGGATTCAATGATTTAACTACACCTTCATTAGTGTTTCCAGTATCTTCACCTTGAGGTTCTCCTTTATTTTCTGGATTACCTTCTTCTTTGTGTAATTCCTCATGAACAATGTTTTTAACTTCACCTTTAACAGATTCGGTGATTTGTTCTACTAATCCTTGTTCTTTTTCACTCCATAACTCATCCATAGCTATTTTTAAGTCATTTTTAGTAACATATTGTTCCTCAGGTTCTGCACCTGATTGAGTATTATTATCTGTCATGTTTTTAGTCTCCATGTTTTTTAATATTTTATTACATACCCCCGCAAAACATGTTCCTTCAACTACTCCTTTAGCAGTGGTAACTGTACCTAAAGTATCCATGTTTGCAGGCATACTTGTTAAACTGATTTCATCTAATCTTGCATTTTTAACATTCCAACCACCATCACGATTACGATCATATTCAGTTGGTGCACCACCAATACTTAAACCCAGATTAACTCCAATATCTAACATTTCTTTAATATCTGGTGCATATTTAGAAAGTATTGTGGCACCTATTTTCAAAGTATCATTATCAGAATCCAGTACTTTGTTGATACTGCCTAGTAAACCTGTGAATAAACCATATTCATGGTCTCCATGAAGATTTTTATTACTGGTTAGTAATTGTTTTTTCATAGAGTTTATGGCTGATGGTAGCATAATGTCTTTTTGCAAGTCTTGGCTTGTAGTACTTGCTGTTCCTATGATATCTAATGTTCCATCATCATTTAACGTGTAATTTTGTTGGTTGTTTTTGGTGAGTGGGACATAGACTCGAAAACGATTATGATTATGCAATGTTTTCCAATCCTCCTAAAAATTTTATTCTTTTTTTTATAAAAAAAATAAATTAATGTTAAAATAAGCTTTAAAAATAATAACTAATCCGTATAAAAAATAGTAGAAGAAAAAATAAACCATTAATTAATAAAAGAGACATCAGCAATATTTGACAAAAAATTATTTTTTTTTATTATTTAATGTTTAAGTTTTTTTTCTTCTTCAATAATCACCGTAGACAATTAGAAAAAAGGAGTCTATGAAATTTTACAGACTCAAAAAAAAAGAAAAAAAATTAAAGAATTTGTTTCAATTTATATGTAACTTTTTCATTATCCTCAACAGGATTATATTCTATAACTCTATTCAAAGTATATATGAATTATTCTTTCAATATTATTTTTAAGATCATCTTTAAATTCTTTATCAAAACTAAATCGGATATTTATTCCATTTTTTTCATCTTCAGAAGCAATTTCTAAAGAACATTCATTTTTATGAGTATTAATTGTATATAATTCCCCAATAATCTCGATAGAATCTGATTTTTCATTTTTTGTATTGTCAATTACTTTATAAACTTTTTCTGCAAACTCACTAGTTAAGTGTTGTGGTTTAAACGTATGTTTGCTTCAAAAAGATGTAATTAAAATTTAGCACGAACCAAAAGAGCTGATAATTAAGAAAAGTATGTTTAGTCTTTTCTTCATATATACAGTGTAACGATTTAGAAAAAAATGATTAACTATATGAAAAAGTATAAACTAATGTATATGTTTTTTAGTAAAATAGCCCTTAAAATAAGTAGGCATTAATAATATTTCGGTAGAGCAAATGAAAAGTAATATAAAAACTTTGTTTAATTTAACATCATTTAAAAATGGTTATATAGTATAAATACAATATAATAAAAATATGTAATGAGCATTAAAAAAAAATGTGTCTAAAAAATAGAGTGTAGAATTGGATTAAAACCTAATCCCTCAATAAAGTTATAATCCAAAATGAAACACACAACACCAGCAAAGAAAAAACATAGTGTTATATTTATGGTATATTTAATATCATATTTAACTTTTTTTATAACACTTTTTAGGTGAACCTATATTTTTTAGATATCTGCTTTTTTATATGAAAATGAATTACATAGCAAAAGGCGTATGCATTCTAAAAAAAAGATCGCCAGGAGGTGATGCTTTATGAATGCCAAACTTTCAAAAGCTAAACGCTCTTTAAGAAAAGCTGAACGCAGCTTAAAAAAAGCTGAACGTGAAGCAAAAAAATTAGAGCGTGAAGCAAGAAAATTATAAAAAAAATCTTATTAAATGATAAATTTGAGGGAGTTTATCATTTTTACTTTTTTTTATTCATAACCTTCTATTTTCTTTGTGTAACTCTTTTTTATTTGTTCTTTCTCTTCTACACGTACTCTTGTATTCCATCCATCCTTAAATCCCTCGTTATACCCATATTTAAATCCTTCACGATAATCTTCTTTATTAACCATTTTAAATTACACCTCCAGGCATTTTTTTTATGTTTTTATTTTTAGTCGTTTTTTCTCTCGGGTAATCATTAATAATTCGTAATCCCAATCCTTGTGACAATGTTTTCCAATCCTCCTAAAAATTTTATTCTTTTTTTATAAAAAAAATAAATTAATGTTAAAATAAGCTTTAAAAATAATAACTCAACTTAGTTGATAAATTCATATTCAGTTTTGTTTCATGTTTAAAGTAAAAAAAAGTAGTACTGAGAGGTTAGTTTTCTAATAAATATTCATCTAATGGAACTTCTTTAATAATTACTTCAGCTTCATTATCCCAATATTCAATATGATTTATTAATGGTTTGAATTGAGGATATTTCTTAACAAATTGGATATCTTCCTCTACTTCAAATTTTAAATAATCATCAATGTTCATTTGCTCTTTTTTATAATTAATTTCCCAAATTTGTTTAAGAAGATCATCACGCCTACCCACAAAATCTCTTCGTTCTTTGTTGAATGTATTATTATTCCCAAGAAGTGCTGATTCAAGATCCCCCGGGATTGGTTCTTCAAGACTTATTAATTCAGCTAAAATTTTAGCAGGCATATTCTTAATAAATTCCTTATCACAACGAACATACTTAATAACAACCATAAACAATAACCTCCATCAAAACACAATTAACTAAATTTAATTTTTAATATTAATATGTTAACAGCATCATATAAATATTTATATTTATTGAAGTTTCCATACTTTAGCATGAGCTCCAATATCTTTAATATATTCTAAATTAAAACCTGGAGGCAACATCACCTCAAAATCACCTTGAGTTGCTGTAATTCCTTCAACATATAGCACTTTTGTTCCTGCAGGAACTAAAATATAATTAAGTTCATCACCATAAACATCAGATTTAACATTTTCACCTATAGATGTTGAAAGAATACCTTTATCAGAATAAACTTTTTTATTACCTTCTACTTTCATGTACCTATTATTTTCTCTTCTAATTAACACTAATGGTTCATTAAGTACTATACCTTTATTAAATACCATTTTAGATAATTCTAAAGCCCTCTCAAAAGAAATATCAACCCCTCTTTCTTTAACCAAATTTTTCCATTCTTGTTTTGGGTTTCTATCTGGAGATTGTAGTCCTCTTAAATAAAAGTTTAGAATTGAGTCTCCCTTTTTAGTGTATAATCTTATGAATTCTAATTCTTCTTCTGTTAAATTATCTGCAAAAACACCACAATCCATTTCAAAATCTAATCTTCCTTTATGAGTATTTCCAACAATAGGATATAACTTCCCATTATCTATAATATATCTGTTGAAATTATTATCCTCAGTTAAATTTGTTACAATCGGGTTTTCAGGAGGTTCCCCTTTGGTTTCCCATACTGCTGTGACTGTACATCTACAATTTGGATGAAATGGTATTAATCCAAGAATATCTTCTATTTTATGAGTTTTTTCTTCCCCATGATTATCAAAGATTACATTCTCATTTTTGTTAAATTCATATGCATACTTTAAACATGTAGTACAAACATTATTATCTTCTGCAGTTAAAATTTTAACTTCTGTGTAGCCTTCATTTGCATATGATTGGAGTATTCCTGTATTTTGTACTCTACTTACTTCTGTTTTAGCTATTAATGTTGCTCTTTGCAATGGTGTGAATGTGGTGTTTTTTAAAGGTTGCACCCCAACTTTTAACAATCTTCTTGCAATTTCATGAGGATTTTCCCCAGCTATAACTCCTTTAAATATTTCATTTTTAACTGTATGTCTTAAATCACGTGAAAGATTCCTCACAAGTCCATGATTATAATCTTTAGCAAATTGCAGTGCTAATTTATCTGCTTGTGTGAAACGTTGTTTAGATTTTATATCCAAGTAACCTTTTTGTTTTCCTCTTTGATATATATCTTCAAGTAATGAATCAATACTAAAATAATTTTTTTCAAGTAGTTCATCTAAATCCTCTTCAAGTGCAGAAAATACTTCTCTTTGATATTTCGCCCCATTAAAGAAATAATTTCTTGCTTCAGTCGTATTTAACCAACTTTTAGTTGAAGATAATTGATTATCAATAAGCTCTTTTAAAAGATTATAATATCTTTGAACTACTGAAGAATCGTGTGTTTTATTTATTCTAAACTCATCCCATAAACCTAAATCATCAAGGAGCATATGATTAGTTTTAATTCTTTCAACTGACACCATATTACTGGTACTCCTTGCGTAATCTTTCCATGGTTAAAGCTTTTTCTAAACTCTTAACCTCAGTACTATAATTACCATTGCCCATGTTAGGTGACATTGTTAACTCTTGATTTAAAGGTAAATCACCCCAATCCACAGGATTCAAACCATAATCCAAACGAACCTCGTTAATAGACTTAACACCGTTCTTCAACTGAATATCCTCTATCTGAGCACGAGTCAACTTATTCTCCAAATCCATATGATTGTACTCAAAAACCTCTTTAAACCCAGACCTGCCTAATACTTTATTAAAAGCATTTTCAATAATCTTACAATCCCCAGACAAAGTATTATTAAAAGATTTTTCTTGACTATCCCCTGTACCACTACCTAGGTGTGCTGTTTCAACAATGCCTATCACAGCAGGAGGCACTTGAAAACCAATTAATATACGGTCACGACTATAATTTAGTAGGTTAAGGAAATCCAAATCACGGTTATTATTACCTGTGCTTTGATAAGTAGCTCCTTTAACTGTAAGCAAACCTTTTTTATTTTTATCTTGCTTCATTCTGTTAATAAAAGATTGAATACTTACATTACTTGTTTCTTTATCAAATGATAATATTCCCCGTGGATCCATTCCACTGTTATCAAACATTTCTTTGTTATGTTTTAAACCACTGAATTCTAATGCAATAGATAATCCAATACTGTCTATTTCACTAATACCCCACAGATAGTTTTTAGCTTCAGGCCTAGGTTCATATATATGTATTATTTCATCATCTTCAAACCTGTAATCTGTATTACGAAGACCCCACTGACTAGTATCATTATGATAACAGATTAACTCCGTAGGTATATGTTTAAAACCAATAGGTATGTTACCATAATTTTCTTTATGGTTAACTTCTATAAAACAGTCTCCTGTTAATTTCCATGATTTCCATATTAAATCATTGAGTGTTGCAAATGTATCTGCTCTTAATTTTCCTTGAGGATCGTTGAATAAGTTATTTAAGTAATTAGCTGTTATGGGATTTACTTCTTCACCATAATTGTTGGTGATGGTGAATCCGTTTATTAGGCTGTATCTGATGTATGCTTTAATGCATGATTTAACAAAAACATTATTATATGAGTCATAATATGTTTGTAGGTCGCCTGTGTCTTTGTTGGCTTGTGTGAATGCCCAATGGTAATTGTTCATGAATTCATAGAGCAATGAATCATCTTCAGGGTTTCGTAGTCCGGGTAGTTTCATTATGCTTTTTTTGATGTTGTTAAAAAATCCCATATTATATAATTCTCCTTTTCCATATTTTTTTTATTATATTTCCACAATTTCAAAGATATCATTCCCAATAAATTCTTGGTTAATATAATTGAATACATGTGCAGTTGCATCAACAATATCGTCATGTTCTCCATTAGGAAATGCACGAAATTCATCTTGGAATATTTTACGGAGATTATTATCCTTAATATCAACATATACATGTCCATCGTAAATATAATCTTTGAGTGGTGTTGCTCTGTCTGCTTTACTATTATTTGGTACAGGTATAGCTCTTTCCAGGAAGTACCCAGGTAATTGTTGCTCCCAGTTATCATAGAGTAGTGCCCCTGCAGCAGCTACTCCAGTTTCAATTATTGAAATATTATCATGCCCATCAAGTATTATCTGATTTTTTATTTTTTGACTTGTGTCTTTACCAAATTGCCCATGAACAAAATCAGTTATAAGTATAGATTTATTATCGTTTAACAGGTACATAGGTACTCCTGCTGTGAAATCATTTTTACCAGGGTCACTTGAAGCTACATCCCATCCACGACACATTTGAATGGTTGTTAATTCTTTTGGAGGGGCCTGCCAATGAAATTTGTTTAAATCGAAGAAATCACTGGTATCATCTATTGGTTTTTGTTGAAAAATAGATTGGAATAATCGCTCACCAATAGATTCTCTTTTCTTTTCCAATTTTTCAATCGTATATTTTTCAGGCCATAATTGTTCACCATTTTCCTTGATTGCTGGGAAGCTTATGAAATGATAATCTTCACTACGGTTCTTTTTAAAATAACCTTGCAAATCATTACTATGCCAACGAGTGTGCAGTATAACTAGTTTGGTATGGGATTCTATTCTTTGTTCAATAATAGTGTCAAACCAATCAATCCTTTTTTGCAGTAATGTTGGTGTGATATCCTCAAATCCTTTATACGGGTCATCTATGATAATGTAGTCTGCATCTCTACCCGTAATAGAACCATTAGCTCCTACTAGTTTAATACTTCCTGCTAAACCCTTTTTGTCTTCGAACATTAAATGAGTACTGCTGTGTTTTGATTCTGATAGGTGTACTCCGAAGTATGCTCCATATTTTTTAATGTATTCTCTTAGTTTAATACCAAATGTTTCTGCTAAGCTTGCTTCATTAGAAACTATAAGAATATTAAGATGTGGGTTTTGGAATATTAACCATAAAGGATAAGCTAAAGTAACCATAGATGATTTGGAATGCCTTGGAGGCATTGCAACACACAAACGTTCATACTCACCTAAAGTTAAAGCAGTTAACTCCTCTGATAATTTATCAATGTGTGGAGCTTCAACATCTGTTTCATATTTTGATGTGATGAAAACACGATAAAAAAGATATAAATCATTTAAGATTTCACTTATTTCTTTCTCGCTTAGCATATAAAATATTCCTTATTTTTTCTTCATCAAAATAAGTTGTTAAATTATTATTCTCAACATTAACATTAACATCAGTATTTTTCAAGAAATCATTAGAAATTTTGTTTGCTTGCAAACTCATATTAGCAACATCTTTCCAAGTTACTCTTGAATCATCATATTCAGCAGCTTCTTTCATCCGCCTATAATCCTCTGGGAAATCTGAAGCTACTTTATGCAAACCGATTAATAATTCTGCACTTTGACTAGCTACAGTTTGAGTTTCCAATTCAACATCAACAATAGTTTCAGCTTTCTTCTTAACACTATCATCAACCACTTCAGCAGTTTTCTTAGCTAACAACCTATTAGCTTCAGCCTCCACTTTCTCCTCTAATTTCATATGATTACGTTTATAATTACTAATAGCATTATGCCCAATAACCTCACCATATTCCTTCTTCAAATAAGCAGAAACCTCCCTTGAACTTTTACCATCCAATAATAAATCAATAATTTCATCATAATGAGGTGACACTTCTACTTTAGGCTTTGGTGGCATCTTCATCTACCTCCATTAATGTATTTTTTTGTATTTATTGCGTATCGATACATTAATATTGTATCGATACATAGTGTATTATAATAATTTAATCAATTCTGTTACCAGAAAACAGAATATTCCTCCGAATAATGCTATGCTTAATCCAAGTATCCATTTAAGAGTGGATAATATGCTGTTTACTTCAGCTACATTAATGCATAGTTTGTCTAGGTTGCTATCTAGTTTGTCTATTCTTTTTTTGAATTCATTGATTTCATGTTGCCTATGATTTGCTTTGGTTTCTAATGTTACTATTCTGTCTTCGTTTACACAGGTTAATGTGTTATGCTGTGTCATCATTATCATACTCCGCACTATCATTATTGGTAGTGTTGTCTAATATGGTGTTTGGGTGTTTCGCATCAAAGTAGGCTAATATGAATCCAATTACGGCTACGAGTATTGCGATTAACTGATTCTGCATATCTGCAGTTAAGGCCAAATATGGTGCTATGGTCATTACTACGAATTTTATTATTGTGGTTATGTTTCCGAATAATTCATTTTTTTGTGTCATTTTTTAAAATCCTCCATCTTTTTAGATTAAATAAAAAAAAATTAACAATAATATTTTTTATGTTTTATTGAGTGAATGGATGCAGTAGGATTTGAACCTACGATAAAAAAAGGATAATGGATTATCTTAATGTTTTTGAGAGCAATGTTAAAAATTTTGTATATTTATTTTCTCTTTTTTTTAAGAGTATCTGCATTTCTCTGTACATCCAGAAGATTAAATAGTTTTTTTTAATTAAGTTGAAGGGGATTTTTTTTATATGATAAAAAGTTAAACCGTGTTTCTTCTTTTATGGATGAAAATATAAAATAGATAAAATATGTTGAATTTGTTAGATATGTTTATTTTCCCGAACATGTAAGTGTAATTTTTTCAAGGATAAATTGTGAATATAACTGCCCTGTTTCATATATTAATGTTCCACAGGACTTGCAAAAGATTTGATCATGATGTGAATCGTAGATTAATTCTGAATTATCTTTGCAGTTTTTGCATAGTAATTGTATTTCATCATGAGTAAAATTTTTAAATTCATTCATAAAGTCCCCTTCATTAATCACCGTAGACAATTAGAAAAATTTTAGGATATTTTGAGTCTTTTTTTCTCATTTTGGATTGCTTGATATTCTTGATGGTAATCTTGTCTTCGGTGTTTGCTTAATCCAGATGTGCCTAAACATTCTTTTTTAGGATATTGTCTCCGGTATTTGTTAGCGAATATTGCTTTTTGTTCTTGGTGAGCATATTTTTTGCATTTGGAGCTACAGTATGTTTCGCGATTGTGTTTTTTGAAGAATATTTTACCACACCATTTGCAGCATCTTGTGATGAATGTTGATTGCCCTCCAGGGTGTTTTTTGAGTAATAGGGTTTTGGTTCTCATAAAAATTTTCTTTTTTTATTTTTGGATTTTTTTATCCCATTTGGTTTATTTGCCCTATAATTTGTTTCGCTAGAATTTCACCAATTCCAGGTACATTTACCAGGTCAGTGTATGTTAAATGGTATACATCACTCCATGTTTGGAGGTTTAATGTGTTTACTATGTTTTTTGCTCTTTTTTCATGCACATCATCGAGACAGTAACATAATGCATTGTATGCAGGGTTAGGTGATTTTGTGTCGAATTTTTTGGTTATTGGTTTATCATCTAAGATTTTTTCTGTTTGTTTTTCCATCATTAAGAATGCATCATTTAAAGTTCCTGTCGATTGTATTACTGTACTGTATGTGTTTAATCTTGCTATTGCTCCATAATATTGGTTTATTAAGAATTTTTGATGTTTGTTTGTTTCTTTTATTGCTTGTTGTCTGTCTCTGTTGCTTCCTTGTATTATTATGAATTGATATTTATAATTGTAACATTGTTCTATAGCTTCATTAAATACTCTTCCATTTAATATTGATGATATGAAGTCCTGCATGGTTTTGAATTCGAATACTACTTTGTTTTCAAATAAGTAGTCGCCTGTTTTGAGTTCTTTTACTTGTACTTCATGTCCTTGTTTGGTGTACTATTCTTTTGCTAGTTTTATTCTTTTTTGTTCTCTTGAGTCTATCACCACATCCATATACATCCTTCCTTTTTTTTATTTGAATGGTAAATCATCTAACTCGTTATACATGTGTTCATTGTATAAGCTGGTTTGTGCTTTGATTAACAGTAATGCATCTTTATCCGAACTTGTATAAATATCCAGGTCTATGAGGAAGTATATTATACTTGCACGGATAATATCAGACATATTAATATTGTAATCTGTTTTACCTGCTTCATCCTTAACTTTTAGCAAGTACTGATGTAAATCATCATGTATGTTTAAATGCACAGTTTTCATATTATAACTCCTCTTTTGCATTATAATATCCAAAATATTCCAAATTTAATTCTTCTGCAATTTTATAACCGATGTGATGAATCTCTTCCCAGTTTTCCGTATCAGTTACAGACATTAGTTTTCCAAATTCTAATATAATTTCACACATTTTTCAATCATCCTATTCCTTTTGTGGGTATAATCTTCTAATTTGTCTCTTTCTTTTTTTAATTCATCACGAATATATTTAAGACCTTCACAATTCGTACGACCCCCTATTTCTTCAGGGCGTTCTTCGATATATTTTTCCCAATTATCTATCACTCTATCTATCTTTTTTATTTCCTCATCATATTCATATATTGTTTTTAAACCCATCATAGTGTTTTTACCCCCTATAATGTGAGAGTGGGGATTTGAACCCCAGAAAATTCTACAATTAACAGATTCTAAGTCTGTCCCTTTTGACCATACTCAGGCACTCTCACCATATTATTTTTGGATCTCCTTTTTATTCCTGACTGGTTGTCTTTGAGATGGTTCCGCTACACCATACTTACTTAACAAATAATCTTGCTTATGCTTTCTCACTGTTTCAATTGCAGCATCTATAAGTAAACTCCATTTAAAACTCTCATGCTTATCTCGTAATACCTTATGCCATGCCTCTTTCATTATCCCACCATTTTTACGATTCTTTCAACACCCAACCCTTTTAAAAAATCATCTAAACAATCCACATTCCAATCAACACTTTTTAAAGCATCACGAACAATGATAGCATCCTCCAAACACTTATATACTCCAAAATAATAATTCTTCCCATCTATACATTTAGAAATCTCATAAGAACCCCTCGAGTGTTTGTAAATATGCCGTAATTTCTTATCTTTACCCTCCTTTCGTGGACGACCTATTGGTGCATTCATTACTTGTTTCAGGTTAGTGTTATGTTGTTTTAAGATTTCATCAATACTTAAATCATGATTATTTCTCAAATCTTCACTTATACTCATAGTTTCACCTGTTTTAATCTTGATTTTTGCCCTCCACCACCACGACGTTTAACACCTTCATCTTCAATTATTCTCTTTACAAATCGACCTATTTGATAATTATTCAAACCATACTTTTTTTTAAGTTCTTTAACAGACACATCTAAACAATTTAAATAATCTTGCTTAAATTGATTAAACAATGCCCTTGATTTAGCACCATTATAATTTTCTTCAACAATATGAAAATTAGGCTTCATCTTAAATCATCCATCATCTTCTCTTTTTTGTAATTCATATTCACACTGTTTACGTTCAGCTACACAAACACGATGAATTGGACTATACATTCCAGGTTGCCTTAAAAGAGTATTAATAAATTTTATTCTTCTTTTTAATTCATTAACACTCATATCTTCATAACACATATAACAATTACCCCCATCATCATTCACCATGTTTTTTAGATTTTTATTTCCTCATTTCTTTTGATTCGTTTACGTTTAACCTTATCTTCAAGTGGTGGATGAATTGCTTCAAGGAAATACTCATTAAAGAGATATTTATAATTATTTAAGAGTTGATCAAAATCAGAGTCAATAACATAAGTAGTACAATAATCTTCCAAATCCCTTATACCTCTACCATATGCTTGCATTAATGGCATAATAGTTTGATATTTATACCATGTAGGGTCGTAGTAATTTCTTGTGAAAATTTGCCCTTCTAATCTTGGATAAGGCATTTTAAAAATAATTTGATACCTGCATTTATCTCCTTTGAAATCCACCCCGTCCTTAATCCCTGCACCAATAAGAGTGATAGGTTTATATGATTTTTCAAAAGCAGCTAATGTTTCTTCACGAGTAGATCCTCCAACTACCCAAACATTTTTACTGTCTAAATTTTTTTTAAGGTACCATGCTTGTTCATTACTTGATGTATGAATAACACCTTTTTGACCAGCATGTTTACTTACAATCTCTTTTATTTTCATGATTGCTTTAGGATTACGCCAGTTAGGTTTATGATTTTCATCTCTTCCACTCATACTACCAATATAATCTCTTATTATTGGGCGATTGGATACTGAAAATGGTGATTTTTGGTAAATATAAAAAGTATCATCTGCATCTAAACCTAACCATTCACAAAATTTATCTTTATTTCCTAATGTTCCTGTGAGGAATAATCTTGTTTCACCAAATCTGAATATGTTTTCAGCATATTGATTAACAGTTAAAGGTTTGAATTCTACTTTTAATCCTGCTTTAAAATCTTTATCACTGATGATTTGTTTTTTAGATGGTAATTCGATAATCCATCTTTCATCTTCTGAAGAAAGATTGTTTATTAATGTTTGATAATTTTGTATTTTATTATCGATTTTTTTAATTTCTTGATCATCAGTTGTGTTATTTTTGAATGTTTTTTCAATAGTTATTAATTTTTCAAGAATATTTATCCAGTAATTTTCTTCTTTGAGATCTTTTAAGTTTAATTTTTTATTCATGATTTTGTCAAATATATCAAAACCATAATTTTTAATTATTGATTTTCTGTTTAATGTTCTGCTTATTAATCCCATGATTTTGCTTTCGAGGTTATGTGCTTCATCCATGATTAGTAAATCTCTTTTTGAGAATAATTCTGTGTAATTTCCTGCAAACCAGATGTAATCATAATTTGTGATTATGTTTTTACTAGTTAATGCTTCACGTAATGCTAATATATATTCGCAATCATTACATTTTTTTTCTTTTAGCTGTTCCATGTAACATTCTTCACAAGTTCCTCCATGATTACATGTGTAGTTTCTTCTTCCTTTAATTTCTGTAAGCATATAATTAAAATCGTCAAGGTATTGTTTTTGTAATTGGTTTGTCATTGTTAAAATATAGGAGTTATCACATAGGTTAGCTATTGTTGTAGCTATTGCTGATTTTCCTATACCTGTTCCAGCTTCGAGGATAATATTTTTAAATCCTAAATCCATAGCAGTAATTATTTCTTCTATGATTCGTATTTGTTCAGTTCTTGGTTCATATTCTTTTAAGGACCAATATTTCTGAATATCATTATTTGTATCCATAATTATTTCCCCCATTTTCTTTTATTTTTTCTTCAAATTTCTTTAATTTCTCATAATCTTTATGTAATATTTCTAATTTTTTAGTGATTGTTTCATAATCTTTTGAATTGATTGTTCCTTCATTTCTGATGAAATTATAGTCATTTACTGTGTTAGTTAGTTGTTTTTTTAGTTGATGTAATCGTGTTTCTAGTAGGATCCTGTTTTTGTTGAATATACAGTAATTTTTATGTGTGCAGGTTTCATGTGGTTTATTTGCTCCAGTAGAATAGTAACATTTATTATAATTTATGTTCATCATATTTCCCTTCTTATTTTTTAATAATAATAAATTATATTATATTTACTTATATTTTCAAGGACTTACAGTTCTTTGTTTTTGATTATACTCTTAAGTTACTCAGTTACCTAGTTACTTTCATCATTTTTTCAAAAGTTACTTGGTTACTTGGTTACCTATGTGGGTTGACTCAAAAATTTCAAGAAGGGGCCTCCCTCTCCCCAGGAAAGTAACTCTAGAAATCCCCATAAAATAACCCTAAAATAATGCTTTAAATCAAAATCAAAGACATTTAAACAATTTTTGAAGTTACTTTCACCTAAAAGTAACCAAAGTAACTTTGAAGTAACCTTAAACATAATCCTCACTCTCCACTCCCTAATTCAATATTAGGATATAAAAACTCCATAAAATCATCAAAACGAACTTGAACAACCTTCATCTGCTTACCAGTACCATTTAACTTAACATTCTTATAATCCCAACCTAATAACTCCCCAATACTTTTCAAATCACTACAAAAGTCAATCCTTTCACTAATAGCTTTCCTTAAACCCTGAGTTAAACAAACATACTTAGACCCTCTACGACTAATATGAGGAATAGCCCAATCAACCATACGATTATTAATAATACCCCAATTAACACTACTGAAATCATCACTACTACTAGCTCCATCAATATCCAAAGTTAATTCACCATTATTACCATAATCATCATAAACCCGTACTTTTTTACGAGCCTGATTAAAAACATCAGTAAAAAAATTACGAATATCTTCTCTTTGAGTATCATCAAAATCCTCAAGATTTTCAGATTCAGCCCAACTCTTTAACCAAGACGGCACTTCACAACCAATAGATTCATAAAATCTACCTACAATTAAGTCAGCTGTATCCTGCCAGTCATCAAGTAATAAACCAGGATTACTTATAATTTCCCTTGCAACAAACCTACCAAAAACATTCAAATTAACCAATTGACTTATCGTTGGAGTGTTAATATGAAATGCTTCTTCAAACATCTTTTTTTCATGCTCAGACTTTCTTTGACTATAACTGAAACTCAACACATATAATCTCCTGATTAACGCATCATCCTCAGGCAAATATTGGTTTGCTGTGAATAACACTGCACTAAATGCAGGTATCCCACCAAAATAACTTCCTTTATATTTGCTTCTTGCAGTAGTTGACTCTACACAAACTTTAATCATCTCATTTGTGGAATGCCTGTTAAATACTGCTGCAGGTTCATTTACTATGATAGGGTCACAGGATTGAGATATTTTAGCACCTAAACGTGCTACAGTATCAAAACTGGAACCCCCAAAATTATTTTCCGGAGTAGGAACACCCCAAATATACGAAACTACTTTTGCAAGAGTCGTTTTACCAGACCCTGCAGCACCTTTAAGATACATCCAAGGCATCCATTTACCAGCCTGTTTCATACAATAGCTAAACTCACTCATTAAACCCCATTTAAAAACCGTAGCTAAAGTTTCACAGTTATCTTTAAAAAAATAAGTTAAATCTTCTAAAGTATCCTTTGCTTTAACCATTTCCTCATATGTAGGTTCACTCACTTCTTTTTTAACTGTTGTAATTTTATCCTTGTTAACATCATAATAAAAACCAGGATTATCAATATCCTGTTTTATTTCTGCAAGACCTTCTTTAATCATAGTATTCACCATACATGATAAGGCACCACCAAGTAATCTTGGTGAATGGCTGAAACCAGCATTCGCCAAGTACTGCTCTATCTCCTGAATAGTTGCTCCTGTAGATTCACCACTTGTAGCAAAAACACGATTTGTCACATTACTTTCCCACAAAATTTTAAATGTTCTTGGTTGATCCAACAGTAATGCATCATAAACTGTTAATTGTTTAGGAACAGCTTCAATTACAGGAGTTAAACGAGGAGGAATATCTTTTTTTCCACTATCTTTACTTTGATAAACCTGTTTGGTTTTAAAGTTAATGAGAACAGATGTAATATCATCTATTTCACCTTTAACTATACCTTCACGTTTTTTAGGTTCAATTGCAAACACCAAATCATCAAATTCCTTGTTACTTAAGAATTCCATTAATTTTGATTTAGCAGGTAATGGAGGAATAGTTCCATCATAAACCCCGTCTATGGTCTTTTGTAATCTGTTAATATTTGTAGTACTGCTGATTATGAAACAAGTAGATTCTTTATCAACATAAACATCATATAACCATTGAGCTACATTAGGTAATATTACTTCATCAAGCTCTCTTGGTTGATACTCTTTTTTAAGAGTTTTTAATTTGTTAATTATCCTTGTACAGGAATCTTCTGTGAGATTCCTGTAACCTTCTTCTACTTGAGTCATATTATCCTTTTTTATTCTAGTAATTCTTTTGCAGTTCGATATTCTCCAATAGTGATTTTTTCAAGTTCATATAAATCAACTAATTTATTTTTCACATTATCAAATGTTATTGGAGATTCAGTAGCTTGCAATTCTTTGATTGCTTTAGCTACAATATTATTTTCTTTGCTGATTTCTTGAAGACTTTTCTTTGCAGGTTTGTCTCCAGTTACAATTGTTGTTTCAATCACATCACCATTAACATCTTCATTTTTAGGAGTTTTAGGTTTACTTGATGGTTTTTTAGGAGTTCTACGATGCTTCTTACCATTCTCGCTTTGAGCATCAACTTCATCAGCAGTAACTTCACCAGTACCAATAATATCAGCAATAGCACGATTCTTAGCCCTAGTATGAGCAGTACTAATAACATCATGTTCCGCATTACTGAACCTTTTACGAAGCTCAAAAGGTGATGGTTCCACAGTATCATCTCTTTTAAGTTTATCGAAAATACTGCAAGCACCTACACCTACAGCACGACGACCATTAGGAGCTACAGCTTCCACTTCATATCTTGCAGAAATTATCCTTTCATTATCATCACGAATAATTTCTTTTTCAACTACATGATCACTAAGATTAAATGCAGTCCCATATTTCCTCCAAGCTGATTTTTTCTTAAATTTCTTGTTACCTGCATTTTGATAATCATCTTCACTAAGTAAAGCAGTTGTTAAATCCTGATAATTATCAAAGAATGCTACTGTTCCTTCAACATCTGCTTGTTGAAGTAATGGAGCAGTAGTGGATTCCACCACTGCTAATTCTTCATTGTTCATTCCCATTCAACTCCACGTTCAACATCTTTAAGGACTTTATAAATCCTTTTAGGATATTTATCCCCTTCTTTAGGTGGAATCAATTTAGTTAACTCCACTTTAATATAATCACCTTCATTAAGATTCACATAGAACCTTTTAAGGTGCACATGTGCAGGTAAAGTAGTTGTTATAAGTTCACCATCTTCATCTTCACCAAGGTATAAGACAATTCTTTTATTACCATAATTGTCATTAGTGAATTCATAGATGTTTCCTTCTACGGAATCACCTACTTCTTCAGGATTCCAGTATTCTCCTACTTCTGCAGGTCCTAATTCTACTTCTTCAAATGCCATAAATATTATGCCTCCTTGAATTCTAATTTAACATATTTTAAATCAACATTCTGTGGTAATCTTGTTGCACCTATAGGCAATCTACCACCATTTAAATAAGCCCAATAATACACATCATCAACACCTAATGCTATTGATGTACGATTATAAGCTACAGTACAATCTAACTCATTACTCAATACTTCTGCAAGGTCGTGGTGACCTATACAAGATTTCGCACCTTTAATTTCATTTTTCAATTCTTCTTTGCTTAAAGCTGTCATTTTTATATTAATATTAGGATTTGTAAGCATACTCGCACTAAATCCATTACCAAAATACTTCATATCTTTATATCTCCATACAATTCTTTGTGAAGCTGAGCTTTCTCAGCCTCCAATCGATTAATACTTTCATCAATCTGCTTCATCCTCAACTCTTTAGCAGAATCCATATTCAAACTATAATCAGGATTCAACCTTAAATTAAAATGCTCCGCTATAAGTTCAGACATATAATCACTCATGTTAATGTTATGAAGACAACAATGCTGTTTCACAATCATCTTCAATTCCGCATCAATATTCAAAGCTAATTTAACCTTAAACATATGAATACACACTCCTGAATATGATTATAATAATTTCCACTTTCTAAACAAGAACCACCAACAATCTTAAAAGAGATTATAAGAAAAGTGATCATACATAAAATTGTGAGGAATAAAAGGATGTAACCAAAATTCCTCATACACCACCTGTTCACCTTTACATGAACTGGTTCTTTCTTGTAAAGAGTTTTAGGTTTAGGCGTATTGTTGAAAAATCTCATATTACATCACCCCATCTATTGATGTAGTCTATGCTTATTTCTGCACGAGTTATTTTTCTCAGGTAATCAGGTTCAAAATATCTTTTGAACCTCCATGAGTCTTCGGTGAGCCTTGCATGTTCAATGCAAAGCTTCCATTTCCTAATACATAACTTATGATAAGTTATGTCTTGCCCATGTTCCTGTTCATGTTCATTAATCTCTCGAGTGAGAGATTCAATTTCAGCTTGTATTTTTTCAGGACACATTATCTAATTCTCCTTTTGAAATACTGCTAAAATACGATTGCAATCAATAACATAGTACCCACCATCAGGCTTAACAACCTCCAAATCACCATTAAGATTTCTCAGATGATCCATGGTGGTGATTTTAATTTCTAAATCACCATCCATCTTAACAAGGAGATGATGATTATCTCCTATGCTGACTTGTAGGCAAAAAATAGTATCTATATGCATTTTAAATCCCCATCCTTAAGCATACCTTCCTTAAGAAGGATTTGAGTCGCATAACCTTTTTTAGCAAAAGCTAATAATGTTGCTTGGCTTAATTCCAGTGATATGTCTTCGAAATTTGGATATTTATCCAAGATTTCCTGAAGATTTGAGGGAGTCATACTAACACCTCATTAAGATAGTGATCACATCTTTCAAGATGTAATTTTAATCTTTCTTTAGCATCAGCAGGGTCACTGACCCTTACTAATGCTATGTTTTTACTGTTTACAACGACATAGTGGTCGTTGTTTTCGAGAACTTTGTATTGTTCTCCATTTAATTCAAATATATCTAATATATCTAACATTTCTTTTCACCATTACGTGGATTTTTCGGAAGAATCATTTGGGATGGCGGTCCTAAATGTGCTTCTTCAATTTATTATTAAACTTTGAAGTATATAAATGTTTCTACCTACAAATAGGAAAATTATATATAAACAACAAACCATATAATATACTATAAAAAACAAAACTGGAGGTATGAAAGTGTTTGAATATGCGACAAAAGTATCATTAGCACGACCAAAAAGTAAATCCGCAAGAACAACCATACCTAAAGAAGTCATGCAATTCCTTGATATTGAAATAGGGGATTCAGTTAATTGGGTGGTCGAATACCAAAATGGGGAAACTGAAGTCAAGCTAAAAAAAGTAGAATGATTTTCAACAACAATAAATAAATAACAATCCATTTTTGAAAAAATAGTTTTAAAATTAGCGATAGCTCTCGCTACGAATGATAAACATTTATTTTTCCATATTCTTGAAAAGCTAAACCTTAAATAAGATTTAACAACATATATATTATTGGTTACGAAAATAATTTCACCTTACGTGGTAGTTTATTTTTTTAAGTAACCTTTGGATTAATTGATAAGCGAGGAATGGCGGTTCCTACGACCTTATCAAAATCCAAAAATGATTACAATTATTATTTCTATTATTTGTATTATTTAAACAGTTATGTTTTATTAAACACAACCCAATTTTTTCTCAATTTTCAAAGTATCATTTTTTTCTAAATCATAAGTATGTTTACTAAACATATAACAAAAGATTATATAGCATTTTAACCATATATTATAATTGGCTACGAATTTCATTACATCCTCTCAGGTGTCTTGTTTTTTTAGTAGCTAAGATTGGGGTGTTGCAGCACCCCAACTCCACTTTTTACAATTGTATTTTTTGTTTTTACTGATTAATAAAATGTTAAGGTTGTTAACCATTAAAAAAATTTTTTTTTAGAATTCTAAAATAACTCATTAATTCTTTCTTTATCCTCAACAGGTTTCTTATTTTTATTATAAATTTCAACAAAATAAAAAAGATTATCTTCACGGGAAAATAAAAAAGTAATTCTAAAACCAGAACGAGACCCTTTATTAATTCCTTTACAACGGAAATTCTTAACAATAAAAGCTGGAAATTTTACTTTACTATCTAACCCTGCAATCCTATTACATATATTAACTGGAAACCTATTTAAATCCTCCAAATATTGCACCAATGCAATTTTTAACCTTTCAAAATCCTCTTTTAAAGTTGGGCATTTATGCCTATTAATAATTTTATTAAATTCATCATCAAAAAGAGGGTGAGTATCAAACTGATAATTATCCAGTTTACTCATCATATTCCCTCACAATATATTCTGGATCACGATAAAAAACATACTCATAATCTAATTCAGCATTAGTTTCTGCAATTCGCCATGGTAAATCTCCATGAGAATAATTACTAATTTCCTTTGCACTCATATCAGATAATTTGTTAATAGTATCATCTATAACTTCTAATTCCTGTTTACTTAAATTAGTAACATCAGGCCCTATAAGAGAAGTATATTTATATTTGGGATAGTCAATTACTCTTTCCACGTCTTCTTTTATTTTTCCTTCACTTATTAATTCATCTTTTAAATCAAGAAAATGTGAAGATATTGGGCCGTTTGGTTTTTTAATATATGTTTCTCCAGTAATTGGAGTTTCATATATTTCATAAAAATTGAAATCAGAAAAATACAATAATTTGTACATTACTGTTCTACCAACATTATGATTTAAACCACATTTACTTATGATGTAATGTATTACTGATTTTAATTTTTCAGGATGATATTCAATTTCATTATTCATATTTTTTTTAACCTCCTATTTTAATAATTAATGCCTCCGAAGTATAATATTAACTCCTTTCTATTTTTGTCTAATTATATTTATTATTGTTTTGAATATTTAAACCTTACTATAATAATTAAATTACATTTTGTTCAACAAAATTATAATATACATATTATTTTGTATAGTATTTTTTGGAAAAATACATGGGTCACTTTCAAACAAAAACATGAAAATATTGTAACAACATACAAAAAATTAAAATCTCCAATAACAAAAAATAATCGATAATATCATATACTACTTAAAAACATATCATAATACAAAGTATATGAAAAAAGATAATTATAATAGCATAAAAATTGAAATAAAAATATGAAAAAACAAATTGCAATTATCATACTGGCTATTTTATTATTAGCCAGTGTAATTCAGGATATATCTGCAGCCACTACTGTTTTTCTAACGTCAGACAACATAATGGGCACAAATGATGATGCAGATATGCTTAATTCCATAAAAACCTATATTGAAGAAATCAGCAATGGAAAAATCAACGTAATTGTAGACAGCCAATCTCCAGGACCTGGAGAAGGAACAAGAGCTATTGAAGCTGATTCAAATGTTAGTGTAGTGTTTGCTGCTGTAGATCCAGGCAATTTCTTAGTTTTAAGCAAATATTCAACAGCCACCACAGACAAACAGATAATCTTTGTAAATACTGGAGATTATGATTTAGATACTGCTGAATCCTTAAGAAGAGCATGGGACGATAATTACTCAAAAACAATTTTTGCAGGAATCAATAACCCCGGAACATTTCTTAATGATGCGGGAATTAGCTATATCCAGCCATTGAAAGAATATCCTGATGCAGGTTCTGATGGTCATTTAGGGCAAAACAATGATGATGTAAACAAATATATTGCCCAAGAAATTGTTAATAATATAAATAACTACAACAACACCAAACATTATGACAATAATTTAGTAATAACTCATAAATTAGCTCCTTCAAATATGGCTCATGGCAGTCAAAGCCTTTTAGAAAGCAACGACAATGAAATGAATGGAACTTACAACTCTTATTCAGCTCCACAACTGTTATACTTAACCAGCTCTTATTTAAATGGAAACGGATTAGAAAATCCCGGAGATTATAAAGCTCCAGATTCTCCATTGAAATACTCCATTTTAACTAAAGATTCCTATTCAATTTATGATTATATAAAAATGGGTGGAATTGTTAAAAATTATATGGATGAAAACGGACAGGCTCCAAATTACATAAATTACGAGGGTGCATATATTAGTTATTACGATTTACAGTACAATTTTGCTAAAATAACTGCAAATCATACTGACGGATCACATATGGATTTTGATAGAGAATATCATTTTGATAAAGTTAATGACAGTATTTTATTAACTATATTGCCAATTGTATTGATTATTTTAGTTATTATGTTTATTTATATGATTTTTAAAAGACTATTGCACAGATAAGGTTAAATTAACCTTTTTTATTTTTTTATTTTAAAATCAATAATGTTGTAAGCATCAATTATTGTTATTGCAATTGTTGTCATACCAACTGTTTTATATACTATAATAAATATATATTAAAACTGTAAATTTTCAAAAATAAAATTTATAAAAATGATTTTTATGAAATGTGACGTAAACTTGTTTAAAAACGACGATATTAAATTTATTACATTTATTTCCATAATACACAGACAATATATGATATATTTAAATAATTATCTTAAAAAAGAAGGAATAACCGCATCACATGCACCTATACTTAGCTATTTATTATACAAAGACATATCCTGTCAAGAAGAAATTGGAAATCATTTTAAAATAGATAAAGGAAGTATAGCTAGATCAATACAAAAACTACAAGAAAAACAATTTATTAACAAGGAAATAGATGAAAACAACAGAAGAAAATACCAATTGTCTTTAACTGAAAAAGGCAGAGCAGTTGCTTTAAAAATCATGGATTTAAATAATGAATGGGAAAACCAAATATATTCAACCTGTAATACTGATGAAAAGCAGATAGTTGAACTAATGAGGAAAATAACCATATCATCAATAAACATTCAAAAAAACACACAAAAGGAGGAAAAAAATGGCTGATATGACCAAAGGAAAACATGCAAATATTGAATTAATAACTGGAGACCCTAAAAAAGCTATCAATAAATTAGCTTGGCCTATGATGCTATCAATGCTTCTTATAATGCTTTATAATTTAGCAGATAGTGTATGGGTATCAGGACTTGGAGCAGATGCTCTAGCAGCACTAGGTTTTATAACACCACTATTTATGATTATTATCGGACTTGGAAACGGAATAGGTGCCGGTGCAAACTCATTAATCGCAAGAGCATTTGGGGCTAAAAAAGACGAATTAGCAAATAATGCTGCACTGCACTCTGTTGTATTAACTGTAATCATAGGAATTGTAATACCAATCATATTACTTCCGTTAATACCTGAAATAGTTGTAATTATGGGTGGAGCCAGCGTTACAGAATTATGTATGGATTACAGTAAAGTTACATTTGGATTATTGATTGTATTTTTATTCTCATCAGTACTTTCATCAATATTAAGGTCAGAAGGAGATGTAAACAGAGCTACAATCGCAATAGCTATTACTGCAGTATTAAATATAATCATAGATCCGATTTTTATATATTATTTAAATATGGGGATAGCTGGGGCTGCATGGGCAACAGTAATCTCTGCAGGAATTTCATGTATTGTAATGGCTTACTGGATATGGGTTAAAAAAGACACCTACATGAATTTAAGCTTTGATCAATTCAAAAAAAGCAAAGGAATCGTAGTTGAAATTATGAAAGTAGCTATACCTTCCACTGCAGAGCAATTAATTATGTCCGGACTTACAATGGCAATAAATGCAATGCTTGTTATAGTTTCAACAACAACTGCAGTAGCAGTATATACTGCAAGTATGAGAATTGTATCAATGGCAATGATTCCATTAATGGGAATAGCTACTGCACTTTTAACAGTAGCAGGAGCGGCATACGGTGCCCGTAACTATGAAAAATTAAAAACCAGTTTCACATACAGTATCAAATTCGGATTGGTAATTTCATTGATTTTAGGAGCTCTAACATTTATCTTTGCACCACAAATCGCATTGATGTTCTCATATTCTGCAGCAACAGCATATCTTACACCTCAAATTGCATTTGCACTTAGAATATTCTGTTTCTTCTTAATATTCGTACCGTTTGGTATTGCAGGATCATTTGTATTCCAAGGAGTTGGAAAAGGAACATCTTCATTACTAATAACTATCATAAGGTCATTATTTGCTGAAGTAGTCCTTGCATACTTGTTTGGAATAGTGTTAGGTTACGGAGAAATGGGTATTTTTGCAGGAGTAATTATTGGAAGCTTTATCGGTTCCATGTTTGGTTACAGCTGGGCAAGATTATTCATTAAAAAACTTAAAATTAAATTTGGTCATGCCGACTAAATTTAATTCTTTTTCTTATTTTAAAAATTTATAAAACATACATATATCTATTTTCAGTTAAATTAACCTACATTAATATTCTTAAAATCATTTCATCACATGTTCCCATTATACTTAAGTAATATTCAACTCCAACACCAACTTTCAAATACAAATCATCATTTATTTATTATTTAATATTTGAATAACTCCCCAATTAACCCCATCTTCCAAAAAAGAATTAACAAAAATAAAATATACAATGATTCAACAGCAAATATAAGAGTACTTTCCCATGAACCTAAATGTCCCCTAAAATCCTTTTCAGCACGAAGACAATTCTCATAAATCCCTGAAAAAATCTCTAATACCATACCAAAAATTACTAAAGCACAAAGAAACATGAACTTTGAAAACCCATAATAAAAAACCAAAACACATGCTCCAACAATCAAAAAAATAAATGAAAGACTATTGAAAACATAATACCTAAACATGATATTTTTAACTCTTTCCTGATAACTTAAAGAACGCCTTCTAGAAACTAAAATCCTAAAAAAATCCCTAAAATTCATAAAATACACCCCCCACAACAATACACCTAAAAACAAATACTAAAACTCACACAAAAAATGTAAAACTTATCTCCCATAATTTAACTTCATCATCACAATAATAAAAATAAACAATAAAACATAGATTATATAAACAATTGAAATAATTTTATCCATTTTGTTTAAATATTCTCCAAAACCACATTTGTTACAGATATCCTCATTATATGTATCTGAAATTATCAAAAATATTATACCAAAAGTTATTAAAGCAAAATCAAGTATAAACTTTGAGGAATCATTATAAAAAATCAACACACAAATACTGGCAATCAAAAAAATAAACGAAACCCCCGCAAAAACAAAAAATTTAAATATAATATTCATATGTTTTTCAGGATAACTTAAAGAATCACGATTAGAAATTAAAATCCTAAAAAAATCCTTAAAATCCACTTAATTCCCCCCAAGAACATAATAATTGAATAATATTATATTTAATACACCAAATATAAATATTCTAAACAATATTTCAGAATAACCCCATGACCTAAAAAAAATAATAAAAATGAAATATAGCTATTTTTAAAGCAAAAACCCACAAACTTATATGAAAACTAAAAATCAATTTTTCTTTTTACAGCAAATAATAATTTAAAATTTAAATAATATCATCCAAATAAATAATAGTTAAGGTGAATATATGAAGATAGTTGTAGCAATTGGAGGATCAATTTTATTAAAAGAATATGACTGTAAAAAATTCCAGGAATATAGTGAAATATTAAAATCATTAGCTAGCGAACATGAAATATTCGTTGTTGTAGGTGGAGGAAAACCTGCTAGAGAATATATTGGAGTTGTTCGTGAACTTGGAGCTGGTGAAGCTCAGTGCGATGATATTGGAATTGAAGTTACAAGAATTAATGCTAAATTGTTATTATCTGCACTTGGAGATGCTGCTTATCAGAAAGTACCTCATAACTTCCAGGAAGCTTTGGAATATTCAGCTACCGGAAAAATAATTGTAATGGGTGGAACAGAACCTGCACACAGTACAGATGCAGTTTCCGCTATTTTAGCAGAATACATCCATGCAGATAAACTTATTAACCTAACCTCTGTTGACGGAATGTATGATAAAGATCCGAACAAGTACGAAGATGCTAAGTTAATTAAAGAAATTACAGCTAGTGAAATGATAGAATTCATCAGCGGAAAAGACACCAAGGCCGGAACCTATGAATTCTTTGATATGACTGCAATTCAAATGATTAAAAGATCATCTCTTGAAACTGTAATAGCTAACGGTTATGATTCTGAAAACTTAATTAAAGCTATTAATGGTGAGGAAGTAGGAACCAAAGTTATCAGCAAATAAATAGGTGATTAAGTGGAAAATCTTATTGATATTGGCCTTAATTTAATGCATCCTTCTTTTAGAAAAAATAGAGAAAGTATAATTGAAGATGCCATTGATGAAGGTGTTTCCAAATTTATAATTACAGGAACCAATGTCAAAGCAAGTCAGATAGCTTGTGAATATGCATCCAATTATCCCGGAACTTTATATTCAACTTCCGGTGTTCATCCTCATGATGCAAAAACATGTGATGACAATACTCTTTTGGAACTGAAAAAAATAGCTAAAAATGATTGTGTTATAGCTATTGGAGAATGCGGTCTTGATTATAACCGTGATTTTTCTCCAAGAGATGTTCAAAGAAAATGGTTTGAAAAACAGGTCGAATTAGCTGAAAATTTAGATATGCCTTTATTTTTACATGAAAGAGAGGCCCACAAAGATTTATATGATATTTTAAAAAAGCATGAAGATGTTTGTGAAAAATCAGTAGTTCACTGTTTTACAGGAACCAAGCAGGAAGCTCAAAATTATATTGATTTGGGATGCTGCATTGGTGTTACCGGATGGATTTGTGATATGGAAAGAGGCAGTGACCTGCAGGATGCTGTAAGTGTAATTCCAACCAACAAATTAATGATAGAAACAGATGCTCCATTTTTAATACCTAAAAACTTTGATAAAAAACCTAAAAGTAATAAAAATGAACCCAAATATTTACCTCATATCCTAAAAACAATTGCTCATTATAAAAACGATTATGATGTAGAAAAACTTGCAAAAGAAGTTACAAAAACTACTAAAGACTTTTTTAAAATATAAAAATATGGTGATAATATGGCTGTAGAACCACATAAACATTGTCCAATTTGCGGAACCCCTATACCTTTAAATGAACTTGTATGCTCTCCAGACTGTCAAAAAGTTTGGGATCAAAGACTTAATCAACAAAAGAAAAGCAGATATATGTTAACTGGAGTTATCATTCTTTTCTTAGCTATTTGGGCAATAATGACTTTCATGAAATAAGTGATAAAAATGATATTAACATCTGCAAACACACTGGAAAATAAGGAAATTGTTGAATATAAAGGTTTAGTAACTGGAGAATCCTTAATCGGTGCTAACATTTATAAAGATTTATTTTCCGGTGTTCGGGATGTTGTAGGCGGAAGAACCTCAAGATATGAAGAAGAAATCCAAAAAGCACGTGATATTGCACTGAACAGTATGGAAGAAAAAGCAGAATATTTAGGTGCAAATGCTATTATCGGATTGAAAATTTCTTACGATAACTTAGGCGGTACTATGGGAAATACAATTCTTGTAACAGCTTACGGTACTGCTATAAAATACGAATAATATGAATCTTAAAGAAAGAATAGAAAATGTGGAAAACTTGAAAGAAGCTATTATCTGCATTTCTTTTGGAACATTTGTTGGTATTTTAACTTATTATATTTTTTTATACTTCCATATTGATATTTATGGATGGAATTTTGGACTTATTTTTGCTCCATTAGCTGCAGGATATGCTGAAACCATATTGGCTAAACGAATAATTGGCGAAGATATTGGAGCCATCAGCGCATTTATTTTATTTCTTGTAACTGTAGTTTACGGTTTTATTATAGCCAATCCTACACTTGGAGTAAATGTAATCACTTTCGGATCAATAATTGTAATTTTACAGGCAGCTCTTCCCACACTTATTAACTATTTCTTTTTAGTTGTTATAATTGGAATAATCTCCTATTTCTTTGGGACATTTAAAAAAATTACAGATTATACCTATTCCAAATTATCTGACATGTATTATAAAATAACAGGAAAGCAAAAACCCATAAGAACTATTGATGCGGAAGTTGTTGAAAATGAACTGGAAAGCAATAAACAAATAAATGATTTGGATTTTATATTCATAACCAGCTCACATCCAATCAATAAAAAAATAGAAATCATAGACCACTTTCATGCAACAGTATTTTTGGAAAGAGATAAAAAACTAATCCACATTGACCCTGAAAAATATGAAAAAGACACTTTAAAAATGCTTAAAAAAGCTAAAGACAGTGTCCTAATCCAAATAGCTAATGAAATTAAAGCTCATGGAGGAAATGGAATCCTGGATTTAAAAATAGAATATGGGTTAATCGGTTTAGGTGGAGACAGTTTTCAAATTACTGCAATGGGAATGGGAGTTAAATTTAAAGATTAAGGAACTACTCCCAGCATTTTAAGTGAAATATACAAAACCACCAAACCAAATATCTGTTTTAATCTTTTTTCAGGAACCTTATGAGCTATTTTTGCACCATAATAAGCTAAAGGTACTGAAAACATTGCGATAACTGCAAAATTAACTAAACTTACATAACCCAATGAATACGGAAACGGATTAACTCCCCAGCCAGATATTATATATGATACTGTCCCTCCAATAGCTGTTAGGCTAATAAATACTGATGAAATTCCGATAGCTTCAATCATTGAAAATCCGAATATTACAGTTAAAATTAGAATTATAAATACTCCTCCCCCAACACCTAAAAGACCTGAGGAAATTCCAACCAATACCCCTACAACAGCTATGTTTATTAAATTAAATTTGGCTCTAGCTTTTGAAGTCTTTTTATCGGCAGACATCAAGTTACGAATAGCTATAAACAACAATAAACATCCAAATATGATTTTTAATATTTGTGTCGGCAGCATTGATGCAATCAGACCGCCCAATATGCCCCCAACAATACCGAATAACCCCAGTCTTATTCCTGGTTTTAAAATATTGTCCATAACTTTTAAATGCCTGGATGCACCGCTTGTTGCTGTCGGAATAATAATGGCCAGACTGGTTCCAAGAGATATCATCATGGCAAGTGACGGGTCAACTCCAAGATACTCCAACAGGAAATACTGGAATGGAACAATTAAAAATCCTCCTCCAACACCTAAAAGACCTGATGCAAATCCTGCAACAACACCAATTAAAATTAAACCAATGAAATATTCTAATGTAAATATCATAAAAACACGTATTCAGTAAATCTTTTAAATCATTAAAAACTTAAATTAATTTTAATGAAAAGGAATAATATTATATTGGCCGGATTCATATTTATATTATTTGCAGGTGTACTTTTTATAACAGACATCTTCAATCCAATAATAAGGCCAATAACTCGAGTATTTCTAATGGGTTCTTCTAAAGGAAAAGATATTTTATTTTTTGGACTTTTTGGACTGTTTTTAATTTTAAGTCAAACATTTACCCTGAAAAATAAAGATATTGACTCTGACAAATACTTAAAAATAGCTATCTGTGTAGGATGTCTTTTGCTAATTTCAGGAATTATTGCCGAAATCCTGTTTAGACAGTCTTTAGGAATTCCATTAAATGTGACTTTTATGAGTGAAAGTTCACAGGCTGCAAGTACCAGTATTTTACATACCCATCTGCTGAAATCCATTTTTGGAGAAGCTGTAACCTCCATGATCGGACCGTTTATCAGTAGCGGAATCAATACAGGAGTTGGATTATACGCCTATGTTCCGAATATCGCTAAAACAGCAATCATATTATTCCCTATTTTATTTATATTAGAAATATTGGCCAATCAAAAACGTTTAGCTCCAACAACAATCCTTTTAAGTTTCTTTTCAACCTGTTTACTTATTGGAGCATTAGACGGAGGAATGTTTTCCACACCTTCAATGTTAGGTATTTGTGGACTTTTTTTAGTTTACAGAAACCATTATTATTTCGATTATTATATCGGAGGAGTTGTTTTAAAAAATAAGAAAATATTAAATGATTCCAAAAAAGAATATCCCTACTACAAGGATGCAGGGTTAAGTGAAGTGAAATTCCATCTCCACAGACTACTGCCCTACATTATAGCTATTCTTTTTATAACTTTAAGAATTTCAATAGCTATTTTTGGAGCAAATGATGAATATTACACACTTGAAGTCGTAAATCCTGCAGACAATATTGAACTAAATGATTTTCCAGTAGAAAGTATTCATCATAGTGAAAACAAAACAGTTTATACACTTGATTCCAATTATAATGAATTGAATTTAATCAAGGATTTGAAAATACCTCTAAACAATAAATGTGACTACTACACGATTTCATGGAACATTTACTCATATATTTAATAAAAACTTATAAGTTTTAAAAATTAATATTAACATATGATTTTAAGCATTATTATACCTACATATAATGAAGAAGAATACCTTCCCTTACTTCTAAAAAGTATTAAACAGCAGGATTTCAGAGACTATGAAATAATTGTTGCTGATGCTAACTCTAAAGACAATACTGTAAAAATAGCTGAAGAATACGGATGTATTGTTGTTGAAGGCGGAATGCCTGCAGTAGGTAGAAATAATGGTGCGAAAGTAGCTAAAGGTGAGTATTTACTATTTTTAGACTCTGATTTAAAACTTACCGAAGATTATCTTGCAAAAGTTATCTATGAATTTAAAATGGAAAGATTGGGTATTGCAATTACACAAATGAAACCCCTATCCAAAAAAACAGAAGATAAAATCTTACATGATTTGGCCAATTTGTTTATGATAAGCGTTGAAAAAATAAAGCCACACGGTGCCGGATGTTATGGTATAATAGCTAAAAGGGAATTGCATGAATGCTGCGGCGGATTTGATGAAGAATTAACTTTCGGTGAAGATACAGAATATATTGAAAGATTGGCCAAAAAAGAAAGATTTAAAGTATTGAGAAATGCTAAAATTGGAGTTTCCACAAGAAGGCTTGAAGAGGAAGGACTGGCAACACTAGCTAAGCAATACGGTAAAAGTACTGTAAATGACTTTTTAGGCATTAGAACAGAAGCTTCAGATTTAAATTATGGTTTTGATCATGGAAAAGAACATATAAGCAAACATAAATTAGATAAAATTGCTCTGGAATCTGAAAAATTGGACCGTTTGAAAAACAGCTATGATGAATCCAAACAAAAAATAAACACTGCAAAAGTCTATCTTAAAAAAGCCAAAAAAACAAAAATCAGAGATAAAAAAGTAATTTTTTATTGTATCTGTGGAGAGGGAATGGGTCATGCTATCCGAAGCAGCGTAATAATCGACCGTATAAAAGACAAATATGACGTTTACATTTTCAGCAGCGACCGTGCTTACAAATATTTAAATGAAAAATTTGACAATGTCTATAAAATCGGCGGATTCAACACAGTTTATATAAATAACAAAGTCAGCAATACAAAAACATTAATGAATGCCATTAAACGTAATCCTCTAAACATTAAAGAAGGATATGAAGAACTATATAAAAAAGCAAGAAAATTATCTCCTGACGTTATTGTTACTGATTTTGAAATCTATGCAACAATGGTTTCCAAACTTCTCAGCATTCCATTAATAAGTCTGGACAATATCCATATGATTACCCAAACTGCAATTGACTATCCTCCAAAGCATCAGGGAGAAATGCTAAAAGCAAAAGGTGTAATAAAGTCATATGTAATAAAACCGAAAATACATATTTTAACCAGCTTCTTTTATCCGAAAATCAAGCCTAAAAAAAGGGCGGTGCTCTATCCTCCAGTGATTCGTGAAGATATCTTAAAGCTGGAACCTACAATTGAAGATCACATTATTGTCTATCAGACCAGTAAAGAAAGTGTGAAATTAGTCGAGCAATTGAAATCATTAAATGAAAAATTTATTGTTTACGGATTTAATAAGGACAAAACAGACGAAAATCTGACTTACAAATTATTTAATGAAGATGAGTTCTACAATGATTTAGCCAGTGCCAAGGCAGTAATCTGTAATGGTGGATTTACCTTTATATCAGAAGCCATATCCCTTAAAAAACCAATATACAGCGTTCCAGCTATTGGAAACTTTGAACAAACATTAAACGGATTTTATGTTCAGAAATTAGGTTATGGAGAATATCATGAAAAGATGAGTCCTCAAAAAGTGGAAAAATTCTTAAAAAGGCTCCCCAAATATCAGAAAAAACTAGCTAAAGTTAAAAAAACAAATAACGATGGAATTGTCAATGAATTAATATATCGTATTGAAAAATATAGTAAAAAAAGTTAAAATAGGGTGGTTTATAAAGTTACACCCATTTCAAGTTGTTCTGTTAATTCTTTATACCTGTTTCTTATAGTTACTTCAGTAACACCTGCAATATCTGCTACATCTCTTTGGGTTTTTCTCTCACCCAACAATACAGATGCAATATATAATGCAGCTGCAGCTACACCAGTTGGTCCTCTACCGGAAGTCAAACCTTTTTCCATTGCTTTTTCAATAATTTCAATAGCTCTGGATTGTGCTTCACCAGACAAACCTAATTCACTAGCAAATCTAGGCACATAATCGACCGGAGAAGTTGGAGGTAATTTAATGTTTAATTCCCTTGTAAGGAATCTGTAAGTCCTACCTACTTCTTTTTTAGTAACTCTTGAAACTTCAGCTATTTCATCTAAAGTACGGGGAACATTACAACGTCTGCAAGCAGCATATAAAGAAGCAGCAACTACTCCTTCAATACTCCTTCCACGAATAAGTTTGTTGTCCACTGCACTTCTGTATACTACAGATGCAGCTTCCCTCACACTTCTTGGAAGACCTAATCTTGAAGAATCTCTGTCCAGCTCACTTAATGCAAATGCCAAGTTACGTTCTGTAGCACCAGAAATCCTAATTTTTCTTTGCCATTTCCTTAATCTATACCATTGTGCTCTGTTTCTTGCAGGAATATCACGACCATAAATGTCCTTATTCCTCCAGTCAATCATAGTACTTAAACCTTTATCGTGAATGGTGTAAGTGATTGGAGCTCCAACCCTAGTACGTTTATCTCTTTGTTCGTGGTCAAATGCCCTCCATTCAGGACCCATATCCACTAGATTTTCATCAATAACTAATCCACAGTGAGCACAAACTACTTCTGCCCTTTCATAATCACCAATTAATTCTGTGGAACCACATTCCGGACATACGGTTTGTTTATCTTTATCATAAACATCACCTTGCATAATTTCTTTTTCTGTTCTTTTATGTCCGACCTTTTTAGGGATTTCGTTTACTTTTTGTTTCGTGTTTTCACCCTCCTCTTCCTAGGTTTCTTAGATTTTGGTCTTGATACAAATAGTTTTTCACCATAGTTTCTCTTGATTTTATCTAAATTAGCAGATTTAAATAATTTAATTGAAACATACGGACTTTTAGTAGGTCCAAAAACATAGCTAACCTTGCCTATTTTAGTTTTATCGCTATTAAAAACAATACCACCAGGACTAGGTGTTTTAGATGATCTAGCTATTAATTTTCCAGAATTTGCAATATGCAAACTATTTCCTAAAACTTTCATAAAAAATCAATCATAAAATAATCTGTATCAACTATTAATATGCATGTGATAATATATAAATGTATCGATATATTTATATATCAATAAAATTTGCTATTTAAATGTTTTACTATTTAATTGTCCTAAACACTATTTTAACCCAGCAGCCTGAGACAAAGTTTTACCACCATTAATAGCATCAATGATACCTAATTCCTTTACTTTAATAGCTAATGTTTGAGTCATGACCTGTTTAAACAAAGACTGAGGAATAATAACAACACCAGTTTCATCACCATAGAAAAAGTCACCTGGCTGAATAGTCATATCCCCAACAGAAATATCCACATTGATTTCTCCCAATCCTAAAGCACTTCCTGCATTTGGAGCATAATCACAAGCAAAAATAGGATAATCCATATAATACAGAGCATCCAAATCTCTGACAGACCCATAAATTACAGTAGCTTTAACACCATTAGCTTTAGCACAGGTTGAAGCTAATTCACCCCATACAGACATGTCAGAATTATTGGTTTTAATAAATAATATATCTCCATCATTAGCTTCATCAATAGCTAATGCGGAAGTTCCCCAATCATCACTGTTGGTTTTGCAGGTAGTAATTCTACCCCAAACCCTTAATCTGTTAATAGGTTTCAATTCTTTGATAACACCTGATCTTCTTGAAATTCCGTTATATGCATCGGAAATTTGGCAGGTGGAAACACCTTCAAGTAAAGACTTCAAGTTAATATAATTTTTATAGTTTTTTTTATTGAAAACCAAATCTTCAATGGATATTTCACTTAAATCTATATCTTCCACATCAATTTTCTTATTTAAGTCTTTTTTATTGTGTAATAAATCACTAGGTGTTACTGACATTAAATCACTTCTCTTAATTAATATATAGATATATGTAAGAACCGCTTAAAAAAGATTTTTCAAAAAATTTTGACATAACTAACTAATTATATATATTAGTATTTTCAAAATACTTAATGAAGTATAAAAAAATACTCACAATTATACTTAAAGAGTTTATTTACATTCATTATTACAATTTAATTATTATTCAATTTAAAAACAAAACAGGAGCAATTAATATTACTAACTAAATATAATCTTAAAAAATAAAGAAAAATAGCTAATATGTTCTATATAGGCTATAAATGAAATTAGTAATATGCTCAGTAGATTTTAACTCTTTTTAGTGTATAAAAGATATCTTAACTAAAAGATATTAGACATATTTATCAAGATTATTTCTTAAAATACCCAATTTTTAGAAAGATAAGAAAATAAGCCAATAAAAATAAAAAGGAGGCTTAACAATGGGAAAAGGAGAAGAATTAACTACAACAAAATACTTAATTCATGCACAAATTAATGCAAATGGTATTGTAGAAAAACCAGATGTAGTCGGTGCAGTATTTGGACAAACAGAAGGATTATTAAGTAATGATTTAGATTTAAGAGAACTTCAAAGAACTGGAAGAATCGGCAGGATTCAGGTAATGATCCATTCCAATGGTGGAAGAGCTAAAGGAGAAATTGTAATTCCATCCAGCTTAGACAGAGTTGAAACCGCCATTCTTGCAGCATCACTTGAAACAATTAACCGTGTTGGACCCTGTGAAGCAGAAATTCACACAGTTAAAGTTGAAGATGTAAGAGCAGTTAAAAGAGAACAGGTTGTAAACCGTGCAAAGGAAATCTACAAAAACATGATTGAAAGTGCCAGCCCTGCAAGTATGAGAATGATTGAAGAAGTAAGAGAAGCAATGCGTGTTCATGAAATTTCAGAATATGGTGAAGACAGATTGCCAGCAGGTCCAAGCATACACACTTCCGATGCAATTATTGTGGTAGAAGGTCGTAGCGATGTATTGAACTTACTTAAATACGGCATCAAAAATACTGTAGCTGTTGAAGGAGTCAGTGTTCCACAATCCATAGGAAACCTAAGTAAAAAAAGAACAACAACCGCATTTGTAGATGGAGACCGTGGTGGAGAACTTATTTTAAAAGAACTCCTGCAAATCGGAGATGTTGACTATATTACACGTGCTCCTAAAGGTAAAGAAGTTGAAGACCTTGAAAAAGATGAAGTATTGGTTGCCCTAAGGGACAAAGTTCCTACAGCACAATTTTTAGCTAATCACAATATATTAAGTGAATCTGACAGCAAAAACTCCCATAAAAAACATAACGGCAAACACAACAACAAACATTCAAATAACAAACATCAACAACACGAAACTAAAGTCAAAGAAGAAGTGCAAATTGAAGAAATTCCTATTGAAGATGACGAAACAAAATTAATGAAAGACATGTTAAAAGAATTTGAAGGCAGCGGCTGTGGAGCTATACTGGACGAAGCTTTAAACATGACTCAGGAAGTGGAAGTTGAAAACATTTATGAAGAAATTAAAAATATAGAAACAAGTGCAGACACAGTTATTTTTGATGGAATCATAAGTCAGAGACTTGTTGATGTTGCTTCATTAAAAGGAATTAAAAGATTAGTTGCATTTAGATCCATGAACATAGTTAAAAAACCGGATAACTTAAAAATAATAACCATGGATTAATAAGGTGTCCTAATGGAAACATATGATTTTAAAAATGAGATTATAGACAAAAACGGGAATAAAATAAATATTCTCGACGTTTATAATTTTAATAAAATAAAAGAAAGTTACATAACTTCTTTAAAGAACAACAACTATTCACAAAACACCATCAAAACCTATTCATCAATAATACATAAATTTACTACTTATCTAAAAAATCAAATAGCTATTTATAATGAAAAAGAGTTCATAAAATACTTCAATAGCTATATACTCTATTTAAAACAAGTGAAAAATGTTAGTCAAAATTACATTTACCTGGTTACGGTAGTTGTCAAGAAGTTTCTTGAGTTTAACAATATTCATTTCTTAGATTCAATTACAACACCAAAAAGAATTAAATCACCACCTAATTTTTTAACACAAAAAGAAGTAAAACAACTTCTGGACAGCATTACATGGGATGAAAATTCAGATAGTGATTTTCGCATCATTACCAAACTACGGGACAAACTGATAGTGACCCTATTATATTCATCAGGACTGCGTGTTTCTGAACTTATAAACTTAACTGTAGACAATGTAAATTTTGAAGGAAAACAGTTATCCATTGTAGGCAAAAACAACAGCAGAGTTATTTTACTTGATGAATCAACCAAACAGTTAATACAAAAATATTTGGAAAAAAGAACACAGAAAAGCAATTATCTGGTAGTTAACAAAAGCGGAAATCCATTAACTCCACGATATGTTCAGCTAATGATAAAAAAATACGGAAATGAAAGCGGCATCGAAAAGAAAATAACACCTCACATTTTACGCCATTCCTATGCAACACATCTATTTGAACAGGGAGTGAATATCAAGATAATTCAGCAACTGCTTGGACACAGCAATTTGTCCACAACCCAAATTTACAGTCAGGACGCCAATAATTAACTCTTTTTTGCAATGTGCTTGTACAAAAAATTAAATAGTAAAAATGATAAACATATTAAAGTATGATGATTTAAAAATCAAGGAGGAATACTATGAATATGAATAATTATTATACTGCTAGAAAAAACATATTCCAAGGAATACGCGAATCTAACACTGTCGCTAAAATATTAATGTCATTTTTAATGGCTTGTTTTACAGGTTTAATGGCTCAAATTATCATTCCACTCCCATGGACTCCTGTGCCAATAACTGCACAAACATTTGCAGTGTTATGCTCCGGATTAATACTCGGTAAAAGATACGGCTGTTTAAGTCAAATTTTATATGTTGCTCTTGGTGCAACTTGCGTACCATGGTTTGCTAGTATGAGTGGTGGAATAGATGTTCTTCTTGGATCCAATTGCGGATACTTTATAGGATTTATTCTTGCATCCTACTTTATCGGTACTATAACTGACAAATATGCAGATGCACGTAACTTCACTAAAATGGCAGCAGTTATTGGAGTAGCTAACTTTGCAATAATTTACATTCCAGGACTTGCCGGATTAGCTTTATGGGCTTACATGAGCCAAGGTGCAATGCTTTCAATCTCTGAATTATTAATTATGGGATTCATTCCATTTATTGTTGGAGATATTGTAAAAATATTAGGTGCAGCATCTGTTTCTAAAGTATTTTTACCAAAAGAATAAATAAGGTTTTTTAACCTTTTCTTTTTTTATTTACTGATATTATGAAAATTAAATTAAGAGGACATCACTTGTTATGTCTTCAGGGATTTCAGGGTTATGGATACAACGACAGTTTTGTTAAAAATATGACATATATAAATAACCTGAGAAAATCTGAAAATACAACCATTACCATTACAAATAAAGCTGACGATATCTGCAGATGCTGTCCAAATTTAAAAAATGACCTTTGCGGAAATGAAAAACAGAATGCAGAAATCATAAAGATGGATAATGAAATCCTATCCAAAATAGATAATAGTAAAGAATATGATGCATTAAAGCTATTTAATGAAACTAAACATATTTTTAACAGCAAAAATAGTGTCAAAGATGTATGTGAAGACTGTTGTTGGCATGAAGAATGTCTATTTTATAAAAATTTAAAATAAACCGATATATTTATATACTACTTATCAAATAAATATAGAATGTTGTACTACTGGTACAAACAAAATTATAGTCCCGTAGGGTAGTGGTAATCCTTCTAGGCTTTGGACCCGGAGACGGCGGTTCGACTCCGCTCGGGACTATTTTTAAAAAAAACTTTTTTTGCTTGATATTTTATGGAAAAATTACTTCTTATTGGAATAAATACTCGAAGTATGATTGAAAGCGGACTAAAACTAAATTATACTATTTATTCAACTAGCTATTTTTCAACATCCGATGTTCCGTCAATTGAAAACCAGAAAATAATATTGGATGAAAGTATTAATCCTGACTGCGGCGTTTTCGAAGATAAATTCAGCAGCGAAAATATTTTAAATGTTTCCAAAGACTATCTTGATGAGGTAGATTATATTATTCCGATTTCAGGAATTTCACCAAATGATTTTGAAAAAAAACATCAAAAAAAGATTCTGGGAAATAAAGACATCAGCAAAGTTGAAGACAAATACCGATTTTATAAAGAAATCCGAAACGAATTTTTAACTCCTGAAACTTTTTATGTGAATGATGTAGATGAAGCTGTTGAAATTCAAAAAAATAATCCTGAAGTTCAATATATTGCAAAACCACTTAAAGGATCAGGAGGATATAACACAAACTTATTAAATAATCAACCACAACTTCAATTAAACTGTGATGAAAAACTGATTGTTCAGGAATATATTGAAGGTATAAATTTAAGTTCTTCAGTATTGGCCAGTGAAAATGAAGCTGAAAACATTGTAAATTCAAGACTGCTAACCCAGCATGACTTTGAAAAAAACAGCCAGTTCAAATATGTTGGAAATATCCTTCCCCTAACCGAAAAATCAATATTGGCACCTGTAAAAAATACTGATGCAATAAACAGAGAAATGGCAGATACTTCTGAAAAACTAATCCGAAAATTTGAATTAATCGGATCAAATGGTGTAGATTTTATTTTAAATAAAAACGGATTATATGTAATTGAAATAAATCCCAGAATTCAGGGAACATTTGAATGTGTCCAGCAAGCTTTAGGAATCAATATGCTTGAAGCACATATCAAAGCCTGTCAAAATGAAATAATAGCTATTGACAAAGCTGAATATTACAGCTATAAAAAAATAATATACTCCCCCAAAACAGTAAAGTATGAAAAAATAGATTTAAACAACCTTTATGATATGCCTCATCTCGGATCAATTACACAAAAAGATGAGCCGTTACTTACAATAATAGATAAAGATAAAGATTTTGATAAGTTATATGAAAAAGTAGAATTATCTAGCCAAACTATAAATAAGCTAGCTAATAAATCCCAATAAGTATAAAATAAATATAATTGTACCTATAGTTATCATAAACGTTACTATTATCATAGATCTAGTTAACCAGATAAATAATTTCGCCTTATTGTCAGGGTCCTTTAAAAATTGGTCTATAGGGTTACGTTGCATAAATACACCTCTTTCTAGAATTTTCCAGTAATTAAAAATTTTTACAATAACTAATAAAAATAACTTTTTTTAAATAAATAAAGCCTAACAAAGTTTAAAATTTAAAATAAATAATAAAAATAGATAGAAAATGAAGAAGTTAAGTAAAACTTAAGCTTCTACTTCAGCAGCTTCTTCTTCAATAGCTGCTTCTTTAGCCTCATTATCTTTCTTCTCGATAGTGGACCTGATCATTTTCAATCTAACAAAGTTTTCCCTTTCCATTTCCTGGAGTCTCATATCAATATATTTTTCAGTGTTTTCGAATCTTGGAATCATAATATGCTCTAACGCATTTACCCTACGTTTAGTAGCCTCAATTTCTTCAGCAAGTAAGAAAATAGTTTTTTCCACTTCACCAAGTTCAATTAAGAATTTAATAGATTCTTCAAATTTCTTAGCAGCTTCATCTAATTGTATAGTGGTGTCAGAAAAGCTGTAACCTCTGTCAATAATGGATCTTTCTTCCATTTTAACATTGGTTACAGGAACTGATACACCCATAACACTTCTAGATTTAATATCTACATCGATAGATTCTTTAACTGATAAAGATGCTTTCCTAACAGCTAAGTCACCCATAGCTATTTGAGCTTCAAGTAAAGCTTCATTAGCTTCTTTTAAGCTTCTTTCAGCAGCTTCACGAACACCTTTGACACGATCCAAAATATCAAAAAACTCTTTGATTAAAGCATCCCTTTTCTCTTTGAGTAAACCATGCCCTTTTACAGCGAGTTTAGTTCTATTTTTAAGAGATAATAATTCCATCCTTGTTGGATTTATTCCATCTATAATATCTTGTGCCATTTAATCACCCGTTATATGAATGAGCTTATTCTTTTGGAAGGTATTGTTCAATAAATTCTTCTTTAACACGTTTAAGTTCAGATTTAGGTAAGATTTTAAGTAAGTCCCAACCAAGATCTAAGGTTTCAATGATAGACCTATCTTCGTCTTTACTTTGAGTAATGAATTTACCTTCGAATTCTTCAGCAAATTCTAAGAATTTTTGATCCCTTTCGGTAAGAGCTTCTTCCCCTACAACAGCAACTAAGTCTCTTAATTCACGACCACCTGCATATGCAGAGTAAAGTTGGTCAGATACACCACTGTGATCATCACGAGTTTTGTCTCCACCGATACCACCACTCATCAAACGAGAAAGTGATGGAAGTACATCTACAGGAGGATAAATACCTTTCCTGTTGAGTTCTCTGCTTAATACAATTTGTCCTTCAGTAATATAACCAGTTAAATCTGGAATTGGGTGAGTAATATCGTCTTGAGGCATAACTAAGATAGGCATTTGAGTAATAGAACCTTCTTTACCATCAATACGTCCTGCTCTTTCATATATGTTAGCTAAATCAGTATACATGTATCCAGGATATCCTCTTCTTCCAGGTACTTCATCCCTAGCTGCGGAAATTTCCCTTAATGCTTCACAGTAGTTGGTCATATCAGTTAAAATTACCAATACTTGCATACCTAAAGTAAATGCGAAATATTCTGCAGTAGTTAAAGCCATTTTAGGAGTTAAGATTCTTTCAATAGCTGGGTCATCAGCTAAGTTCATGAATACAGTTACTTTTTCAAGAGCTCCAGTACGTTCGAAATCTCTCATAAAGAAGTTAGCTTCTTCGTGAGTAATACCCATAGCAGCGAATATTACTGCAAACTCTGCATCGTCCCCAAGCACTTTAGCTTGTCTTGCGATTTGAGCTGCTAATTCGTTGTGAGGTAAACCAGAACCTGAGAAAATAGGAAGTTTTTGACCTCTTACTAAAGTGTTCATACCGTCAATGGTAGAGATACCAGTTTGAATAAATTCTTCAGGGAATTCACGAGAAGCTGGGTTCATTGGACTTCCATTAATATCTAATTCTTCATCAGGAATTATTTCTGGTCCGCCGTCAATAGGTTTACCGATACCATTGAACATACGACCCATCATATCTCTAGATACACCAATTTTAGCAGTTTGACCGGTGAATCTAGCTTTAGTATTTTTAGTGTTTAAGTCAGTTGTTCCTTCGAACACTTGAATAACTGCAACATCGTCAGTTACTTCAAGAACTTGTCCACTTCTTTTTTCACCATTAGGTGTTTCGATATCTACAATTTCGTTGTAACCTACGCCTTCTACACCTTCAACAACCATTAAAGGACCGGAGACTTCGGAGATTGTAGTATATTCTCTTGTTTTAATATTTGTGTTCATATTTAAGCCTCACTGCATTGTTTAGTAATAGCTGCTTGAATTTCTTCACATTTAGCTGCAAATTCGTCTTGTGGAATGTATTTCATTTTACCAATTTCTTCTTTAACAGGTAATGCTACTATGTTTTGAATAGGAACTCCCCTGCCAACAGCTGCAAGAGCTTCTTTATGGAATAATAAAATAGTTTTTAACATATTGTATTGTTTGACAGGTGGACAATATGTATCAATGTCATCAAATGCATTTTGTTGTAAGAAATCTTCTCTTAACATACGAGTAGTTTCTAAAGTAGCTTGGTCAGCTTCAGGTAATGCATCAGGACCAACTAATTGTACAATTTCTTGAAGTTCTGCTTCTTTTTGTAATAAAATCATAGCTTGATCACGAGTTTCTCTCCAATCAGCAGCTACATTTTCAGCCCACCAGCCTTCAATACTGTCTACATATAAGGAATAACTTTGTAACCAGTCAATTGAAGGGAAGTGACGTTTATCTGCAAGAGATGCATCTAAAGCCCAAAATACTTTACAGATACGTAAAGTGTTCTGAGTAACAGGTTCAGATAAGTCCCCACCAGGAGGTGATACAGCACCAACAACAGTAATGGAAGCTACATCAGAAGTAGTACCAATAGTGTTTACTCTTCCTGCTCTTTCATAGAATTGAGCAAGTCTGGATGCTAAGTATGCAGGGTAACCTTCTTCCCCAGGCATTTCTTCAAGTCTTCCGGAAATCTCCCTCATAGCTTCAGCCCATCTTGAGGTTGAATCAGCCATAAGTGCTACATCGTAACCTTGATCACGGTAATATTCAGCAATAGTAATACCTGTGTATACACATGCTTCACGAGCTGCTACCGGCATGTTTGAAGTGTTTGCAATAAGAACAGTTCTGTCCATTAATGGGTTTCCAGTTTTAGGGTCATCAAGGTATGGGAATTCAGTAAGTACTTCAGTCATTTCGTTACCACGTTCTCCACATCCAATATAAATAACAATATCTGCGTCTGCCCATTTAGCTAATTGCTGTTGGGTAACAGTTTTACCTGATCCGAAAGGACCTGGAATAGCTGCTGCTCCACCTTTAGCTACTGAAAAGAAAGTATCTTGTGCTCTTTGACCAGTTACAAGAGGTACATCAGGGTCCAATTTATCTACATATGGACGTCCTTTCCTTACAGGCCATTTTTGAAGCATTTGGATTTTTTCGTCACCTTTATCAGTTGCAACTTCAGCAATGTCTTCTAATACTGTGTATTCACCTTCAGAAGCAATGCTTGTTAATTCACCTTCAATCATTGGAGGAACTAATATTTTTTGTAAAACTGCAGAAGTTTCTTGTACTTCACCAAGAACATCTCCACCTTTAACTTTGTCTCCAACTTTAGCTACTGGTTTGAATGTCCATTTTTTCTCTTTACTGATAGATTCTGCATCTACTCCCCTAGCAATGAAATCACCAGATTCTTCTCTGATGAGTTCTAAAGGCCTTTGAATACCATCAAAAATGGAACCCATTACACCAGGACCAAGTTCTACAGACAATGGACCTCCAGTACTTTCAACTACTTCACCTGGTTGAATACCAGCTGTTTCTTCATATACTTGAATGGTAGCGGTGTCACCTTCAAGCTCAATAATTTCCCCAATGAGCTTTTGTTCACCTACTCTAACCATTTCATACATCTGAGCTCCTCTCATACCATCCGCGATAATAACAGGCCCAGCAATTTTAATAATTTTTCCTTCGATAATCATTTAACCATCTCTACCCCAATAACTCTTTTGATGAGATCTGCCATTTGATCAGATGATCCTTCAGAGGACCCGTCTTTATCAGGTATCTCAATTATCATTGGTAATACACTAGAACCAATTTTCCTATTAATATGATTTCTAATTTCGTTAGCTAATACTTGAGTAATAATTATAATTGAAATTTCTTCATCTAAAATTTTATCAAAAGCTGCGACAGCTTCTTCAGCAGAATTAGCTACTTCTGCTCTTTTAACTCCACCAAGTCTAAAACCTGATACAACATCAATATCTCCAATAATTGCTACAGAACTCATATTAACATCTCCATAATTTTAGAGTTAGGGAATCCAGCTTCTCTTTTTGCTCTTGCAATAATTTTTAAATTTTTAATTTCAGTTTCTTTTTGACTTACATAACCAATAATTGGACCAATTCCTAATGGTTTTTTCATAGATAAAGATTTTGCACTTTTTGACAAGTAAGCATCTAAAGCTTTTTCAAATACTGCAATGGAAGCATTTTCATTATATTTAGCCATAGCATCAGTTAATACATCAGAGTATTTTGTGCCTTCTAAACCGGATATTACATTTGTAACATCAGGAGATTCCATTAAATCTTTAAGTTTCCATTCACGTAATTGGTAACCGTCTTCTAATATATAAGGAGCAATATCATCATAAGACAAATTGTCTTTTTTTGCCCTTATAATCAATTTAAGATTAGCTATATCTACTTGAGTTCCAACATATGAGAATAAAATTTGTTTATTTTCATCAGCAGGAACATTGGAAGAACGTAATAAACTTTCTAAATAATATTTATCTAAAGCAGATTCTAATGCAAGAACCATACCACTATTTTCGTATTTTGGAAGAGCATCTTCTAATACAGCAGCATATTCTGTGCCGTCCAAACTTGTAACTACATCAGTTACTCCGTCAGCATCAATTAAAGAACGTAAATCTTCATATAAAACTCCACGTGGAATTAATAAATCTTCAGTTTCTTCTTCAGTAAGGCCAACTTCTTTAGCAGTTAAAAGACTTTTAATGTTATTAATATCAGTTTTTTTAGACATTACAACAAAAGAGCTTCTAATTTCCTTTGGAGCAATTCTTGCTACAAATTCATAAGTATCAGCACATTGAATATCTAATGCTTTATCAACAGGATATTCTTCTAATACGTCAGCATAATCAGGAACACCTTTAAGATAATTTTCAAATTCATGAACATTGTTTGTTTCAACAATTTCAGATAATTGTTTTTCATCAAATAATCTTCCTTTTCTTGCACGTACGCTTGCACTAGGAGTAAGATATGGATAAATATCCAAAATTGGTCTAGATGTAATGATTACGACTATTGCACCTATAACGATAACAGCAATTACACATAAAACTAAGAAAGTTTCATTTGTAAGACCTGCTGAACTAATAAGTGTTGCAATTTCATCAGCCATAATTTATCCTCCTAATTTTTAAATAAAACATTAGCAACTTCACTACGTAATAATCCTTTAAATCTATCTAGTCTAGATTCGATAGTGTTATTTACTTCAATGTCACCATTTCTAGTTTTGAGTATAGCTCCACCAATAGCATCAATAGGTTCACCTAATACTAAGGTTGTGCTTACACCAGTTTTAGTTGCAAGGTCTGCAGATAATTTTTTCAAATGACCTTCAACTTTCGCAACATCAGATTCTTTAACTTGAACGATTAAATCTCCACCACCAAGTTCTTCAGTAGCTTCTTCAATCATTTTTATTAAGGATTCTGAATATTCTGCATCATCACTAGAAGCTTTAGCTTTTAAATCTTCAGTAGCTTTAGCAAAAGCTGCTTCAATGACTTCTTCTTTAGCTCCTAATTCTGCTCTACGAGCATTCATCTTAGCTTCGGAAATAATTTGCTGATATTTCATATCAGATTGTTTTTTACCATTATCTAAAATTTTATTCTTTTCTGCTTCAGCAGTTTTTTCAGCATCACTATTAATAGTTGCTATTTCTGCTTGTGCATCTTGAATAATTTTATCAGCTTTCTCCTGGGCTTCAGACTTAATGCTTTCAACAATTTTATTTGTGCCTGAGCTCATACAGATTGCCTCCTTAACCTAATATTCCACCGAATACCATAAGTAAGATTGCAATCAAGAATCCATAAATAGCCTGAGTCTCTGGCAATGCAGAGAAAATAATACCTCTAGCAAACATGTCGTTATCTTCTGCAACTGCACCTACAGATCCAGCTGCTGCCATACCTTGCCCTAAACCGGAACCTAATCCAGCGAAACCAATTGCTACTCCAGCACCAATAGCTGCTAAAGCAGTACCTAAAGCAATATCCACCATATTTAATTCACCTTTGAATAATAATTAATTTTGATATATTTAAATAAAAAATTTTAATTTTTAAGTTTTGTAAAAGTTCTGTTTGCTTTGAAAGCTTGGAACTTGTTTTTACCTTCCATATAGAACTGTGAAAAGAACTCTACGTAATGAAGACGTAAAGAGTTAATAAATGCACCTAAAATTTGGAACAAGAAGTTTGCAATATGTCCGAATATAAATATGAAAATTGCAAGAACAATACCAATAACTGGAATCATATCATTACATAAGTTAGTTAAGATATTTACAGTCATAGCAATACCTCCTGTAGCTAAACATAATGCTAAAAGACGAGCATAAGACAAGACATCTCCCATAAATCCGAAAACATCCATAACTCCATAAGCTCCATTAGCGTATATTAACATAGCAAGACATGCAATTATTAAAACTGCTCCAATTCCGTATCCGATCATACCTATTGCAGGCATCATAAATCCTAATACTAAAAATATAATACCAGCTTCTAAAACAAACCAGCAAAGCTGAGATCCAATAGCTTCTTTTATTTCTCCATATCTGAAATTATTGATAGCTCCAATAATAAAACCAATATTAGTATAAATTATACCAATAGCTATTGCTATTATTAAAATAGTATCTGGATGTACAAAAGCTTCAACAGCAGGCACAACAGTAGGCAACTTATAATTCAACATTCTTTCTGTGAAATCTCCTAACAAACCATTAGTTAGAAGACCCAATATAATTGCCCAAATACCACATGCTGTAAGAATATAACCGAATGATTTCATTGTATCATTGAGTTTACCCATACCCCTTACTAAAACAACACCTATGATAGCTACAATAGCACCATAAAATGCATCAGTTAAACAGTATCCGAATAAGAACGGGAACACAACTGCTACAAAGAATGTTGGATCTATAGCATTATATCTTACTGGAGAATACATATCCACAAGAACCTCATAAGGTTTTACATAACCTTTATTAGTTTGTAAAATAGGTACATCTTCATCATCAGTACCTTCAACATCAATTAATTCAAAGGTACAATGTCCATCAGAACTTTTTTCTACTAATTGCTCAACTTTATCAGTATCTTTAACAGGTACCCATGCTTCTAACATATAGGTATCTTTTGTTTGAACAAAAGCAGCAAGTATTTCATTCTTTTCTTTTTCATTTTCTAATTCTTCTTTAAGAGATAAAATATCGTCATCCCATCTTTCAGCAATAGCTTTTAAATCACTTTTAGCTGAATTACGTTCAGATTCTATGGTTACCAATCTAGAATCAGCACTTGAGATAATTTGCTGTGGAGTTCCCTCAACATTGGAAACTTCAACTCTCTCAAAGTCAAATTTACGAAGTGTTGAATAAACATCTTCGCCGAATTCTTTTAAAGTCACTACGATAATATTTGCAGTTTCTTTATCATCATTAGGGACTATAAAAACATCTAATTCATCAGTCAATTTACTTAAGTTACTTTCAATTTCTGAAGCAGACTCAGCATTAATCCTACCAACAGTTATGGAAGTGTACTTAGAATCTTTTAAAAGAGCCAAGTCCATGTCTAAATTATATAAACGCTTAGCTAAACTTTTATTAGAAGTCAATACACTTGTTTCAGAGTCGAGTGCGGAAAATTTACCTTCAATAACTTTTGTTTCACTTTCAACTTGAGCCAAAAGGTCTTCTGCTTTATTTATTAAAGCTTCAGTATCTAAATCCCCAACTTCTTTTTGAATAGGCATTTCTGGACTAATAAAAGACTTTATTGTGTCTTTGATCCCATGGCCTTCGGATAAAGAATTTCCTAATAGTTCAGAAATAGCACTTGTTTTCATTAAAAGTGAAGATAACTTACCAGTGAAAGCAGATGCTTTTGAAGGAGTTACTAACTCCGCTAATTCAGGATCTTGCTGAATACTATCAGAAATCTCGTTGATTTGTACTAATCCTTGTTCGTGGAGTGCACTAACAGTAGGGGATATGTACTCATCAAGGGTAACGATTCTAATTTTACGCATTCTAGCTGTCTTGAACATTAATCTCACACTATAAAACATTTTTGACAATAATAGAAGCAGCATCATCTACATTTGCCATAGCTTTTTCTTTTAAGGAAGCTACATTAGCTTCTCCATCTTTAGCAATAGATTGTGCTTCTTTTTTAGCTTTGTCTTCTGCATCAAAAACAGTATTTTTAGCTTCTTCTTCTGCTGCTTTTTTTGCCTCATTTATAATATTTTCAGCATTTATTTTTGATTCATTTATCATGTCCACAGATTTGGACTCTGAATCAAGAATAAGTTGTTCAGCATCAGATTCAGCTTTTTTTATCATTGCGATAGCTTCTGATATCTCTGCCATAATTAATCACCATGGTATATTAATCTTTATTGGGAAGCATATATATCTTTTACGATTTATATTTAACATGACCTAATTCACTGATTTAAGGAAAAATAAAAGAATAATCGAAAAATTAAGACAATAAACAACATAAAGACATTGAAAATTACAATTTGTTCAGAAATTTTTAAATAAATATAGCGTATATTGAGCAATGTTTAATTTTAAAAGTAAAATTTTATACAGTCCGATAACGGTGCCATGAACATATAAAATGTTAAAAAAAAGAGGAGTTACCTATAAAAATATTTTAAAATACTCATAGGTAATTTTTGCAGATATGCCAATACAGCTATTACAACAATAGCAAGGCCAATAATACCTAACAAATAGTTATACGGAGTAGCAAGTAAAGTATAACCACTTATTCCAATAATAATTCCTTCAAAAAAGAAAACTGCCTTAGCCCATTGCGGTTTAGCAACAATAACAATATAAGCAATTCCAATTAAAACTAAAATAATTGCACTAGCTATACTGTCATTAGTTATTGTCTGAGTAAATAAAGGACGAACTCCTAAAAATATTACCAGAACAGCTAACAGAATTCCCAATAATTTAATATTTTTAACTTTAATCATGATTATTTCTTTTAAACTTTATAATATTTATATTATAATAAAATATAATAGTAGATAAAGGTGATGAAAATGGACAGAAGCGTATGGACTATTAACAACAAACATTTTACATTGATCCTAGATGCAAAAACAGAAAGCGGAAAAGTTAGTGACAGAAAATTCAGTCCAGGAGAAGACATCTGGACTAATGAAATACCTCAGCTTAAATTTGAAGATGAAAATACCCAAAAGGAATATGATAATTTCATATCAGATTTGCTGATGTTATTGTCAGAACCTAATGTTGATCAGGTCTTTATTGATGCTAAAATAGGTGAAGAATCAGAATATGATACTTCAGCCACTTATGAACCAGTAATAATAAGAAAAATAGAAGATTATGTATAAACTTATATTATTGCGACACGGAGAAAGTGTCTGGAATAGCGAGAACCGATTTACTGGGTGGATGGATGTCGATTTATCTCCTAAAGGAGAAAAAGAAGCAGAAATGGCAGGCACTTTATTGAAGAGATATAATATTTTGTATGATTTGTGTTATACATCTTTTCTAAAACGAGCTATCAAAACTCAATTTATTGTTGCAGAGAAGGTTGACCGATTGTGGATTCCGGTTGTTAAATCATGGCGATTGAATGAGCGACATTATGGTGCTTTACAGGGATTGAATAAAAAGGAGACTGCTCTGGAATATGGGGATGAACAGGTGAAAATATGGCGAAGAAGTTTTGATGTACGTCCTCCTCAAATCAGTTTAGAAGATCCTCGTTTCCCCGGTTTTGATCCTCGATATGCTCAGTTAGATACGGCAATTTTACCGCAAGGAGAGTCATTAGAAGATACTGTTGCAAGAGTTCTCCCTTATTGGCAAGTTGAGATTGCACCGCAGATAGCAGAAGGAAAAACTGTATTGATAGCTGCACATGGTAATAGTTTAAGGGCTTTGATTATGCATCTTGAAGAGTTGAGCCCGGAGAAGATCGTAGGAGTAGAGATCCCTACCGGAACGCCGTTAATATATGAATTGGATAAACAGTTAAAACCGCTTACTCATTATTATTTGGAATAAGCGATAATCTTTTTACCTTTGTTTGGTAGTAACAAGAAAGATTATGAAGGTAAATAAGACTAATGCAGCCCGTTTGTTGGATAAGGCAAATATTGTTTATGAGTTGATTCCCTATCAAGTAGATGAGTCTGATTTGGCGGCTACACATGTTGCCGAACAGTTGGGTGAGAACATAGAACAGGTTTTTAAAACATTGGTTTTGCGAGGAGATAAAACAGGCATATTTGTTTGTGTCATTCCGGGTAATATGGAGGTGGATTTGAAAGCTGTGGCGAAAATATCAGGAAATAAAAGTGCCGAAATGATCGCTATGAAAGAACTCTTGCCTGTTACTGGATATATCAGAGGCGGTTGTTCGCCAATAGGGATGAAAAAGCATTTTCCGACATATTTTCATAAAACATGTCTTGATTTCCCTTATATATATGTAAGTGCCGGAGTGAGAGGAATACAGATTAAAATCGATCCCGCAGATTTGATAAAATTTGTTTCTGCAGAAGTCGGGGAGATCACAATATAAAGAACTGTGATAAAAAGCCGGGATTTATTCCGGCTTTTTACTGTAATATTTACAGTATTCTCTTATTCCACATTCAAGACATTTCGGCTTTCTGGCAGTACAAATATATCTACCATGTAATATGAGCCAGTGATGAGCGATTGGCAGTAAATGTCCCGGAATATGTTTTACCAATGTCTTTTCGGTTTCAAGCGGTGTTTTAGAATTATCTGTAAGACCTATTCGGTTTGAAACACGAAAGACATGTGTATCTACGGCCATAGCTTCTTTATTGAATACAACCGATGCAATTACATTTGCGGTTTTTCGGCCTACTCCCGGTAATTTCTGTAATTCATCTACGATTTCAGGGAACTGCATACCATGTGAAGCTTTCACAAGGATATTGTCACCTGGTTGAATCAGATGTTTCATCTCTGCAAGAAAGTCTGCTTT